>ENA-UOUE01000069-UOUE01000069.1-compost-metagenome-genome-assembly--contig:-NODE-69-length-74329-cov-10.902023_pt1 | contig 74329 bp, 55 predicted proteins | sample MGYA00238146_ERZ747223 | MGnify/ENA primary metagenome ERZ747223 (study PRJEB28781, sample SAMN06268865) | compost metagenome | isolation source: single cell | place: USA: California, Emeryville, Joint... | reverse complement strand
AGATTCATTTGGCGATGAGAAACTTTCTAATACTGAACAAAGAGTCAGAATTTCTCAGGTATTCTAAGATTTATGCTGCTTCACTATGTCTTTTAAGAGGAGAAGAAGAAAAGCACTCTAAGGTCAAGTGATTTTTGTTGCGGCGTGATAAAAAGTAGAAACATATCAAAGCATAAGAAAAAACTGCTTAAATCTTGCCCAATTTATATTGAAATTGGAATTACTGTTGTGTTAGCTCAATATCTTTCGGATATGTGAGCTTTGATGATGGACTTTCCAATGTTAGTTTTCGTTTGGTTTCCGCAAACCCCATGGTTCTATTATTTTCATATGTTATTCTGTTTATCATTGGTTAATCTCTAAATTAGTTGCCATGACAGCATCAAGCTCCAGTATGGTGTGTTTTAAGTAAGTATATACCTTCCCAAGAAATGAGATTTAATATGCATTGAATTATTTCTTCAAGATTCCAGCAATATGCAAATGTGATTTTGGACTTATCATATTAGAAATTTTAGTTAGATTTGTCTCTGTTAATAGTTTAATTTAAGTCATAAAACTTAGGAAATCAGTTCTTAGAGGAGAGAACTGATCTATTCCTTCTGTAAGAAATACTCTCTATGATTTTAAGGTAGAGTTTTACAGATTTGATCTTATTGGCAAAATTAAGACCATTGAACTGAGAATCGCCAGTTAGCAAGAAAAATCAATAATTCAAACCGTGAAGACACAGATAATAGAAGACATAGTATGTAGTCAGAGGCGTGAATGCAAACGGCACCCTAATTCATGAATTGTGGTTCATCCATTATATTTTTTTTCAAACTTTGAAAAAGAAAATGAATTTATTTCAAAGCAATTCACTCTTTCAGAATTTTTTTCATTCTAAAGAGAAGTAATCCATTTGCTATTCTCATTATTACAAAAAAGCATCACCTATAGGCCGTGGGTAGTAATATTCCACAATCACTGGTTATTTAGAGCTGAGCTAATTAAATCTCAGTCAATACGCTACGAAAAGACAATGATTATAGAGCTTTCGGCCTCGTTGAATGTTTACTTCATTTTCTATGTGCAAACTCCTGTATTCAAAATGATAGATACTTAATCCATGAAGGTCTCAACCCAATTAAATTCATAATATTGATTGGCTTCATCTATCTATACGCTCTTAATATTTTCAAATTAAGCCGTCAATTCTATATGCTGCGGAAAGAATTCCTCTACTTTTCTTCGCCGGTCCAAGCGACATAGAACGGAGAAACATAAATCTTTGGGTATCTCTGAGACTTGCGGTAGGTTTGAATTCCTTCATTATTATTGATTCTCTCCCAGTATTTCACTAGATTTGGCCATTTTGCCAAGAATTCTGGGTTCATACGGCGCAAGATGTCCAAACTCGTGAATATTCCGAAATCAGCCCAAGTCAGGTATCCGAGAGGATACTCTTTCTCACCAAGGTTTTTGGATAATTTGTCCAAAAAAGGCGCAATCTTCTCATTCAAGGTGGCATCACGGACCTTTTCGTAGTCCTTGTCCGCAGCAAGGAAGTAAAGGGCCGCACCAATATCAGCATTAACACTACTAAGCTGAGTGATTTTGACGGAATCGACATCATTCTTTCCGAAAAGGTCCTTGTTTCCTGTCTTCGAAGCAGCATATTGAAGAACCGCGACAGTTTCAGTGACAACGGTGTCACCATCTTTGATGTATGGTAAATTAGGGAAGTTAGTGTTCAGAGCACGCTTGTCAGTTCCGAACCATTCCTGTGGGTCTGTGTAGAACTTGTCTTCCCAATCGATGTTATGATAAGCCAATAGGAATCTGGTAGCTTGAGGACGGCCTTGGAAGCCCCAGTAGCCTAGAATAAGTTTATCTTTGCTATCTGCCATGGATTATGCTGTGTTAGATTGAGTTTGAGTTTTATTTTGTAGGATATTTTAAATGAGAAAAGATCCTCTTAAATAACCGTTCTGAGTGACGTAGTGTTGATGACGCATGATTGCTTCTGGCGGAGATTCGAATTCAAGGGGTGACTCCAGAATAACTGAGCCTTTTAATGAGGAGTTGAACTCGAATGAAGGCGTGATTTATTGAAAAATAAAAATCTTTTTTTAGATTCACTGTTATTTCTATTATAATTTATATAATGTAATATTTCCAAGTTTCAAACAATGGTTTCCGTGATCCTATTCTCCTAGCAGATCTCTTAAGAGACATTCTGTCTGAATTTCAAGATGCTTGAAGCGAAAAGTTGTTGGCTTTGGAAACAAAATAAATACTTCAGAAGTTTAAGATTCTGAGCCCAATTATGATAATTTGATATGCACTTCGTAGACTTTTTCTCAATTTGGTTTAGTAAGGGTGATATTTTCGACATTGGTAACATTCAGGGTTCCTAGCTCAATAATTAAGACGACACGAATTAAGACTTAATTTCCAATATAATCCGCTCGTTTTCGAGAACATCAAAGCCAGGATGGTAACCTGAATGTGATTATTATAATTCTACCAATATACTTATCATTCTACTAAAATACCAAAGCTCTCACACACTCTGAAAATTTTGCACAATAGATCAAAGAAAGTCACCTCCTATCAAGGTATATCTTTTTACTACTCTTGAGTTGACGATTAATGCTTTCTTAAGGTTTGTAGAGAAGAATGCGTTGTATCCTAAGCGAGAGAGAGATAGACAAGAAAAGCTTGCTTTACGAAAGATCATATGAAGAATGGTTGAAAAGCTTCGCTTCCGACTCAGTTCCAACAGATTCCGAACACTAGCCACCATGAATGGAAATGATCTCGAAAAATGCTCATATTTTTTTTTTAAAAAAAAAAAGGCAGAAACTTATGATGTAAGTCATTTTGATCAGAGAGGTTCTTAAGTCCTATGCCAGAGGCTCTCTTCAGAGAGCAACATCGTTAAGAGCGAGTGTTAAATCATGAGAAAATTCAAGATATATAAAGACCAAAAAATCTAAGTAAATAGGTTTTCTTCATGGTGATTCGAGTGTGGTCATTTCATGGCACTTATTTATTTATTTTAAATGAGCCAGCGAAATGAGAAGAAATTATTAAAATAATTTGAAATTTGCTCATTATGTTGATATACCCTTACCAGTTTCGCGAGCATAGAGAGTTTTAGATAGATATGTAGAGTTCTAAATTTTGCTTGTTCTCGTCTCGAAGATAAAAAATTATTACAATTTTATGAAATAGAACTCTACAAAGCGTAAAGTATAACCTCACTGTAAACTTATGAAATTAATTTTCTCCGACCTAGAGTTATTCATAGTCCGAACTCAAGATATGGATCTATGAGAAGCTCGATTCTGTCTTATTTTCGAAGCGCGATGTGAGAGATTGTTTCCCCTGAGTTTGTCCCTTCTTCAAATTCTTCGAGGCTTCTTTTTTTTTGTTCAACGAATTTATGACGGCGCTGATGATAGTGAAAACTGCTATTAACCCATTCATCATCAAATAAATCCAATGAAAACCCAGCCAAGGATCATTCCTTGGTTTAAACTCAGGAAGGCTGTTTGCTTGTTCGTTGTGAAGACAATGAGTATAACTACCTGAAGCAAGATCATAATCTCATTTGATACAGCTGCTACTTGTTTGCTTAGGTCTCCGTATGGTCTCCCAATCACCAAAGTCACCATAAAGAAAAGATTCAAGAAGAGTAGCAGGTATGCTTGGGCCATGGGTCCATTAGGAAGCCAGAAGATAATTGTGACCATTAAGAGCACTTTTGCAAATGAGGTAGCGAAGAATGGGGTTCTCTGTCACGTAATCGTCAGTAATAAAGGCAAACTGCTTCTGCTTTCGCTCAGCTTTTTCAAGAGTTTTTCGACTCAGAAACAGTTTATCTCGATTAATTCTCCAGTTCCACCTCACATGATTAACAGAAATGACAGTGAGTGCTACTATTCCAAGAGTAGTGAGTATACCTACAACTAAGTTGATAATGTCATAAGCATCAAGAGCAACCCCAGAAAACTGAAGAAACAGTGCCAATATTGAGTATGAATTTTTTGCAACAAATCTCTTTGATTTTTGATAGAATATTGAAAACATCGAGTGTAACTTAAAAATTAGAATCCTAAATGAATGAACTACTCTTAAAAATCGCTTATTTCTGACTTAAGAGCAGCTTGAGAGTTGTTAAGTGTTTGTCTTGGAAGTACATTATTTCTTGAAGGTTCCCTTCTCCGAACTTTCTGAGAGTGGCTTGGGATACTTATAACTCTTTGTTGATTCCTTTGAGTTTTCTTCGAGTTTTTTTTCCTGTTCTTCACTGAAATTATAATGGTTTTTACAACACTATAAACCGCAAATAGCGCATTCACTAATAAAGCTAGCAGGATAAATCCGATGAACACCCATCCGATCATCATCCCTTGATCCAAACTCAGAAACTGCTTTTGCTTATTTGTTGCGAAGATAATCAGAAGCACCTCTTGGAGTAGCATTATAATATCATTCAAGAGTACGGCTAACATTTTATCGGTCTTTTTATAAGGCTTTCCAATCAGCAATACCACTATTGAAAAACCATTCAACAAAAGCAGTAAATATCCTTGCGCAATAGGTGCTTGAGGGAGCCAGAAGGTAATCACTACTGTCAGGAACACTTTCGCGAAGGAAATAGCGAAATAATACCGCCCAATCGATGTCTCAGCGACATATTCTTCAGTTACGAAAGCAAATTGCTTTTGCTTTGGCTCAACCAATTCAAGCGTTTTTTTGCTGAGAAATATTTTTTCTCGTATTACCTCCCAATTTTGTTTTGCATGATGTATGGAGACGGTGGTCAGCGCTGTAACTCCGACAAGAAATAATATAGCCACCACGAAGTTAATAGTGCCATAGAGGTCAAATACTGGGCTCAAAAATTGCAGAGACCAAGCAAGGGCTAGCTTTGAATGGCTGCTAGCCACAGAAGATAGTATCAAATTCCATTTAAATTTGTAATGTATGGTATTAAACAAATTTGATGTGGGTTTCGCGCCTCTTTTAACAAGATCCAAAACGACGCCTATGATCAAAAATAACGTGCACATTATCACAATGGTTCCACAATTCGCGAGGAAATTGACTGTAGATGCATATTCACCAAAACGATACCATTTGCTTCTATATAAAGTCGCGTTTATACGCAAAAATAAAAATGGCTCTGGGGTTGAGCTGGAATCGTTTGAGAGAGCGTTTTTAGAGGTGAGTTTGAAGAATGCTTCGACATTTGGAGGATAGCCTGCGTCGATGTACCGAAGAAGGAGTAAGAGATGAATGGTGTTAATGGAAGATGCTAGAGAACCACTCGTTGCTCCAATGGCAGACTGGGTGGTTAGCAATCCTATTCCTACCGCAGGCACTGCTGGCTGAGCTGTATGTGAGAGTGTTGTAACCATTTGAGTGGATGGGTTGTCCATGTCCTGGCAATGCCCATTAAACGTAAGACAGGAGGTTTCGAAACATGTGCCATCATCGTTTAGAAAAATAGGATCGCAAACTGCTTTTCGACTACTGGTATATTTTCTTTGAAAAGGAACGATAAATAATTGAGATTGTTTTGTGATATTTACCTTTGCATACACGATCTCCTGGATTAGAATAATACCCTTCAGGACAATCTTGTAAACATTCTTTGGTATTGGTGGTATTATTAAGATAGAAATGCAAATCGTTGATGCAAGCTGAACAGTTTGAAGTATAATTGTCTAAGACTGCCACCAAAGAAATTGATTTTGATGTCGAATATCCAAAGTCATTAATGAGTTCCGCAGTAAAAGTATAGTTGATATATTCTCTGAGGGTTGTGGGTTGTAGAATGATGGAAGTTTGATTTGGAGGAGTGTTTATCTGTTGGCTTAGCTGGGCTGTGTATGTGAGATCAGAGTCATTCGATTGGACTTGCCAAGAGTAAGTATATGGCGACCCATCTTTAGAGCCTTCAACTTCAGCAATGATTAGCTCCAGAGTTGCACTGTTACAAACGTTAGCAGTGGATGGGGCTAAATTGCGGCAGGTAAAAAATATTGTTATTTTTCAAAAAAAAACGAAAGCTTTGCTACCGTGAACAGTGATATCCGGTAGTATTGAAACATTGGTACATGTACCAGGAGGTGCCTAAGGCGATAAGAGAATATATTGATGCACTAATTGAATAATTTGGTACCGTTTTGACTTGACCAAAAGGTGGGTAGCAAGCTATTTTATCAAAAATAAAGAAGATTAGGTTGGTATTGGAGGTATTTTTATTCATTATGGTTACTTTCACATAATTTGGAATTTGAAATTAAGAAGTAGTCTGAGTTTATAGGACATTCCATGACACAATTTCGGTTATAATGGTAGTAGCCAGACGCACAGATAGCACATGTTTGAATGCTGCTCCCATAAGCGAACCAAAGTGAACACGACGTCTCTTTGAGAAGTTATTAAGAGGAATTAGTTGCAAGGACTACGATTTAAAAATTGGTTACCATTTGCTTGATTTGATAATGCACCAACACCAGAAAAATAGTAAAAACGCAGCATATCTCCCAAAAAGCCGTCAACTATTCCTCCCACCTCATCTACCTTTCCACATAAGCTGATAACGCCTACCGTCACAGGTCGAATCTGGGTGCTAGCTATGATAAGGGGCAGGTTATCGTTGACAGACATTTTCAAGGTCAAGTCGTTCAAGTAATAGCAGTTCAGAACCAAATGATTCCATTGATCTAATTGTGGAAAAAAAATCAAAGAATTGTCCAGACTGTGTGAATTATTGTACTTGGTACAACTATATTTGGGTTTGTGCTATAAGGTGATAATGGTGGCCGTTGAAGTCGTATTGATTGTGTTGAACTTATATATTCAACAGCAAACTTCCAACTCACAACATCAGTATCAGAAATTACAAGCAAGGTCTGATAATCGCTGGAGGTAGCTCCTGTTTTGGGTCGAAACCAGAACATGAAAGATGTCGACGAAGACACTTTTTCACCCAGGTTGTGAATTACAATGTTAGAAGAATTACAACTAATGTAATATGCCCCCGCAGACGGATCACCGAAATCTGACTGAGCATCCAACCCTATTAATGCATTCGTGCCTCATGTTACAGAGCAAAATAAGTCCAAAATACCGCGAGTCGCTTGACCAGTTTGAGGATCTGACGTGTTAGTAAATATTTCGTTAATTTGAATGTATTGGCTTTCTGGATAAGCTGGTATAAGATTAAAAACGAAGAGACTTTCTGAAATCAAAGTGAGAGGAGGAAAGCCATGAAAATCGATACGGTTGCTATATCCTGAGAAGCTATCCATCAGACTTGTATCATTGAAAAAAAGATCCCTTATGAATCTGAAATTCAGAATCTCGCATAAGCAACTTTTAAAAGATGTATCATATTGTGGCAATCTATCTCCTCCAATATATAGCTTTGCGTTTGGAGTAAGCGCATATGTTGAATTAGGCTGAAATAAATTGAAAAAGGCATATTCCATTTTTGTTTTGGTATCTGGATCAACGTACATGAAATATGCGAATTGTAAATTAAGAGAGGAGGACCAGCTTGAAGCAAATGTGTACACCCAAACATTTGGAGGAATAAGATCTTCCCAATCCTAATAAAAATAATTCAAGTATAATTACGGGATAAAAACCATACAGAGCCCGCTGCCATGAGGCTGTATCCTGCAGCATATTCATTTGTGCCCATAAAAATTGGAAAGCAAGTATGGAAAAAATCCACAAGCACCATGAGCATAGGCCGCCCTTCTCCTTGATTCTCACTTGTAATGATATTAATGATCCCGAAGTAATGATCCTCATACTTGCTATTCTGAATTCTGAAGAAGAAATGCTGCTCATTACTGCTATATACTTGCCTCTTTGTCCACAGATCGATACTATAGCGAGATGCCCCATTCCAGTCAGTGAAAAGGGATGTGAATGAGTAGTTCATATTCGTCAATGGGACATCAAACGTATTGATTCCTGAGAACACATATTGGTCAAATGCCCCTAATTAGTGAATTTGGTGTTTTAAATACTCAAGCTCTTCTCAAGATGTGAGATACTTATGCAACGAGGTACCAAGAAGAGGAAAAATAGGAGTCCTATATTCTGAGTGAACCAATTTGTCATTATGCCGACCTTCTGTAAATGGTAAGGTTGAAAGTTCAAAACTAATTTAATTTAGTTCAGATAAATAGGTGATGAGTCTGATTGAATTCGAAAAGAAAAAATTGATTCTCGAGTATAAAGTTAAAAGTTAGATTTTCGTTTAAGAGCGGCATTTTGGAACACTGAGTTGCCATATGCACCTTTGACCTTGACTGAGAGAGAGCTTTAATGAACATTTAGGACAAATTCAAGACTCTAAAAGCTTTTCCATATAGAAGTCATCGAATGTATGCCTTCATGATCAAAACTAAATATTCTCAAATGAAGTTCATAACTCAGCACTTACACTATATTCAAAACTTAATTTTAAGAATCTCAGGAGAGTTGTTATTCATCCTTTGTGCTTGACCATTAGGCAGTAGTACTCATGTGAAAGTCATTACAATGCGACACGTCCTGCTTTCTGTCATCAGAGAACCTTATTAATTTGTTAAACAAAGTAAATCGAACTCTTAAATTTTTTTAATAAAAAAGCAGTCGTAAGAAACCTTAATAACTTATTTATTTGACTCTGCGAAGACGTTTGATTCAAAAAATCATTTGATATTGAAAAGAGAAAGCTTAGAACTAATTTATGATAGGAATCCAATCAGAATATATCCTGATCCCAGTGAAATTGAACAATAACCGCTAGTAAAAGTTGAGTTGATATCTAAAGCCATTAAATTTGCGGATTTCTCTCATATTTGCTTGCAAAACAAATATAAATAGGAGAGAAAGTGCTCCATGTTACGAAAATAGCCAAGAAGATCTCATTGAAGTAGAGTCAGATTGCACTCAATCGCTGGAGCTCTATGCTTGTCTTTGGTAATATTCTAAATTTGTGTTGAAGTATTCAGTAGATTGTCTTCGTGAAGGTTCATTTATTGAGGTTAGAACATGAAACCATAAATAGAAAGAAGACAGGCACGATACCCATACGGGTTATAAATGGCCTGAGGGGTTATTTGAATTAACTTCTTGTTCCATTTTATTTCTACAGTTGAATACTAACAGAAATTCTCCCTAGTTTTGAAAAATCAGAGGTCATGCTTAATACTTGATCATATATATGACATGATGTAATTATATGCACAAAATTAGCCTTGTTCTCCCAATTTTCGAGATATTCATCTCTAACACCGCTCCAATTCAACATTCATTAACATTTTTCACAATGAGAGTCTTCTCTTCCGGTAGAATCATCCCTAAATAACTAAGATCTCTTTTGGGAGCTAAAGAATCGTATTCTTTTTGTTTTTTGCTTATAATACAAGATAAACAGAGTGCTCTGCCACTCTTTAGGCTTTGTAATCTCAGTATCACTCTTTCACAACGATTCTCAACAAATAATCATAAATTATAAAGCCTCAGAGGTAGGATTAGAGGATAGTGTAAATGAAACATCAAAGAAAGAGCCTCTGCATTAATTTTAATTTGGTATTGTGTGTGTTAGCAAGTATAAAAACCCAATGCTTTAAAATTTAATACTGAGTTTTAAATGTTTTGATAAGTCCAAAAGATTAACAAAATTGACTCACACTTTAAGAATAATACGCCATTTGCATTAAAATTATGCTTAAAACTTTCTAAGGGACTATATTCTCATGAAAAAGAGATTTCTTTTAATTATTTTCTGTCAGCTTTTCATATGAGGCCAGCTCAAAAATAAAATTTCCGCATAAGTTTTATTAAAATCAAAAACTACACATAAAACACTTCACAGCCTTCAAGAACCATGAACTCGAAAGGTACGAAGAAACCAACCAAAAGAGATAACTCAAACAGTCCGGGCCAAGGCCAACCCAAAGCAGATCTTGACAAACAGAAATCTCCAGTCAAAACCACGACAACTGAGCTGAATCACCAAAACTCAGCAGCAGTAGAGCAATCAAAAGATGGATCAAGCACAACCAAGACAACCAAGCAAACTAAAGCAAAAGCTCAGAACAACGAGCTCCCTGCTGTCCTCGCAAACCTCGGAGGCAGCCAAGAAGCCACTTTGACAGAAAATTCTACTGCGAAAGGGACAGATTTGACTCCTGCTCAAGCTGATTCCGAAGTTCAGAATCAGCAGAGCCCATCCAAGACTGGAACCCAATCAAAAAATCGTCAGGCTAAGGTAAGTCATAAATTTTATGTCTCTAACAAATCATTTCCTAAGGCGAGACCAGCGAGCCAATCAAAATCCTCACTTCCTAAAGAAGACCCTCAGCAAGCCAATGTTTCATTGGATCTCCAGAATAAGGCTCAAGACGGAACTAAAATTATTGTTACCCCACCGGTTGATCAAGCAAACAATGCCTCCAGCACAGAGAGTCAAAAGAAACTTCTGACGGACACCGTACAGCCAGCTATTACTAAAAAAGGCAGCAAAACAGAAGAAAAGAAACAAAACGAGAGGAAACCTTCGACGTCAAGCGTAGATCGTGTGGGAACTCCTGATCTTTCAATCAGAAAGAAGGACAGCAAGCTTCCTGAAAACAAAGATAATGATCAGTCGATTGTAAGCCAAACAAAGAAAGATTCCAAAAAAAGAGGCAAGGGAACCGGTCAATCTCAAGATACAGTTGAGGCTAAACCCATCGATATAAAGGAAGACCCGAAGCCAGCTGATATTAACCTCTCAAAAGTCCAGACTGACGGAGAATCGATGGTTAGTGAAGAAAAAAGGCAGAAAAATCTACAAAATGTACAAGAAGAAGCACAACCGGTGAGGAAAGGTTCCGTTGAAATAAGATCTGCTTCATCAGGAGGAAAGACGGGACAGAAGGAAGAGAGAAGAGGTTCATTGACTCTTCCGAAGAAAGAATCAACCAACGAGCATCCGCAAACACAACCACAACAAAAAGGAAAATCTGCTTTCGCTAAGGAGAGAACAGTAGCTGCTGAGCCCGTCAACAAGGCTGATAGTAGCATAAAGGCTGATGCTGCCAACGAAAGTAAATTATTATTAATATTTGAAAATGATGTATTTACCTCCAATAGCTTCGATGAAGAAGCAAGAAAATGAATTCGAAGAAGATATCCTTAAAGACATCAACAGCGATGAAAGTCAAGAAATCGGCGAAAAGAATGACGATCTCAAAGAATTGGAGGAGAGTCTTCAGAAAAAAGTTAATAAGAAAGAGAGCTCGCAATCTCCTGCTCGAAAGAGAGTTGACGCTGATTTTCTCAACCCAATCACACTTACACCACATAAAAGAGACTTATCACCGAAATTTATTCACCAATTTGCCTGCATGAGAGCCTATGCTTATGGAAGTTTCTGTAATTTAACATTCAATGATAGCCTAAATTAATTCTAATTCTTAATTGATTATAGTGGAGTCAGAGAGGACAAATGACACTAAATCGAGTCTATTCAGCTCGCTAAGGTCTCCACAAGGCGCCTCTGAACACGTCTTCGGCAAGAAATCTCCCCAACCTACCCAAACCTCTCACGACCACAATCTCTCGAAGAAGCATTTTTACTACGATATTCTCCGTGAGATCGAAACAATGAAAATGAATGACAGTACTTCCTTTTAAGTTTCCAGTGCAATAACGTGCTATGCCAACGCAAATTAGATATCGATGAAGCTGATGAAATGATTATGAAAGCTGATAAATCTGACCAAGAGGCTCATGGACTCATGGAAAGGAAGCTGGGAAGAAAATTCGCGAGTAAATAAATTTTTTTCTGGCTGAAATTTGTTTCTTACTTCTTGCTTCTACTCAGATGGCCTGTTTTATCTTATGAAGCAATACTCTGAAGACAGCGGCTCAAACTCCAATAGAATGAGCTGCATCACGCTGATTAAAATGCTTCGAGATTTCTGCATTCTCAATGAGAAAGTTACTAAAGAGCGCGTTATGATCATCTACTCGAAGAGATGCAACAGAAACTTGATCGATTTCGGCTCGTTTATTGATATTCTATATAAAATCAGCAAAGTTTTCGATCAATCAACTCCAGACAAGCATGAGCGCTATAAGCGCTTCCTCGAAGAGCAGCTGATTAACCAAATCTCCGAAGTCCTTGGAAAGAAGCCTTACAAACCATCGATTTCCAGAATTCAAGTCTTTGGAAATGAATATTCCCTAGAAAACCAAGCGTTGAGACTCTTCGAGGGCTACGATGATCTATTGAAACATGTATTATCTTTTTCAATAATAACGAAGGAATGCTTACCTCTACATGAATAGCTTTTCATTCTCCATTCAACCTACGACTTCAAATACCACGACAGAGCTTTTATTTCCCTGAGAGCTTATCGAAAGCTGATTTATGAGTTCTCACTCGTTCCTCTCCTTGTGCATTTGAAAGAAGCTTTCGAGGTAAAGCTATTTTTTGCTTATACACTTTTCTCAAATGAATATTTTGAATTTTCAATAGCTTTTCCGAAGACAGCAGATTGGTGTCTATTCGATCATCGATTTCAGAGGGTTTGTGAAAATTATTGCGATAATTGCTCATATCGGTATGATTTTCATGAAAAATTCTTTATTTACATTATTCTCATATCACCAGGTTTTACGAAACCACAGTACAAAAATAAGTACGATACTTACCCAAAGAAAGTTGCAAAACTTTTCGAATTCCTCGAAGAGGCAAACTCAAGACTTTCTGATGAGCTTGTCCTCAAATGTCTTACTCAAGTCAAGGAAGACAAGCATGTCATTGCATAGTTTTGAGATATCCTTAGTGTACTTCCAGTTTTTTTCTTCGTTGCTTTTGCCCTGAGTATGGATAGAATATCTATATGAAAAGTAAGAAACATATTTCGTTTCTATTATCATCATCATGACATAATTCCATAGAGTAATCAAATCTTTACAACGATGAAAGTTGCATACTTTGTTTCTCATTCTTGAACTTCTACAAAATAATATTGTTTTTTAACGATACATGCTGAATTTTAACTTATTGATGTTTTTCACTTCTCCTCTCTAAGTATTATCTTAAGAGCAAGCAATTCAGTTCTCCCATGCTATCATCTTATTTTAGTTGCTTATGAAGACAAAAGATCAGTTGTTCATCCATTCTTTAATCTTATAATACGCAAAATCTTTGTTTCTTATCACTATTATGTAATTTTTATTTGTTTGCTATCTGCTCTATCAAAGGATAAAATTTTCAAAAACCTCCGCGACTGCTCTCATCATCATAATCTCTTCTAAACTTCTTCTCGAATTGGCTTAACTGGTCGAGTACATCACTCGCGCCTTCATCGCCTGAGCGGCTTCCTATTTCATTTCTATGGCTTCTATTCAAGAAGCCTGGCTGTATCTTCATGTAATCCTGCTTCTCAGGAGCTTCATACTGTTGAGGTTGATACTGGTATTCATTCTGCGGGTACCCTTGGCGGTATTGATGCTGCATTCTGTTATCCTTGCTTGGAATGCTGTCATCGATACTATCCGGATCAGGTCTGAAACGATGTTCGGAGTCATCAGCATCAATGTCAGCGGGATCAGGTCGAACCTCCCTCTGCTGAGACCGGTAGTCTTGAGTGTAATGGGGATTCGTTTGACCAAACCCGAGACCTAGATCAACCTCTACTTCTCTCGATTCAGCGAGAGGCTCTTTTTCGAGACCTCTATTGAAAGAAGTTTGCTGCACGACGTCCTTGTAAATCTTTGGTTTAGAAGGGTAAGGCTGCGGCATCCTGCTATTTTGTTCTTCAATTTGAGCGAAATTCAGCTCTCTGACTTTATTGGCAGTATCTCGGGCTCTGTCGATATGAGATTGGGCTTTAGTCACATGGAAAGGATGAGACCATTAGGATTTGATGTGAATTTTTTTACTTGCGATAGTAGGAATATTGAGTAGTTCTTTGTTTGGAGCTGGTTGAACATTTCGGTATTGGTTCTGATTGTTTCTGAACGAAGTGTTAGCATCAGCATCCTTGAACGTCTTGCCGTATGGATTTAAACCCCTTGATTTTTCGGGATCAATAGGGATGTAAGTAGTAGTTCCCGTGATCATCTTATCTGGTGGAGATGAAAGCTCTTGACCTCTATTTATATGGATTTATGCGTTAGCTAAGTTGGTTATTTAGGTTAAGCTTTACCTTTGGCTCTGGAAACGGGCACTAGAACTTTGAGGGACACTTTTCTGTAGATTTTGGTCTGGAGGACTGATGTATGTTAAAGGTTGGGTTTGAGTAGTCATCGTGGCCTGTTTTGGTGGCTGCTGAGTCCTTTGTTGAAGAGGCTGTTGCTGCTGTTAGAAGGTAAGTTGCTTTTCTATGAAAGGGTAAATTTTGTTTGAACCTGTCCTGTTAGCATATTTTGGTCTTTGGTGGGGCTAATCGTCTCTCCTGGATACCGGTGGATTGCTGAGTTGACATACGTTGACTTCTGTCGTTAGGTTGTGCTTGGTACTTGGTTTCCTTCAGCGGCTCATCGATATCCAAAATTTTGCCTCTGAAATGAGGAAAACAGATTTAGTACAAGCCACTCAAGACATAACTACTTTGGCTGCTGTTCTATAAAGAGCGGGTAGTCATTCCAGAAGTAAGGATTTTTTCGCATGCCATCAAGCACTTCAAAAATATTTTCTCTCAAATTCGGATCAATACCAAGCACGTTGATCAATCCTAGTGTATTGTAGAAAATAGGTTTAAGTTTTTGGTTTGTGTTTGAGTACCCTTGTGCGATCCAATTGCTAAGAAACTGCCATCGTACGAGAAAGAAAGAGCCGTTGCTGTGGAGACCTTGCTCACTTCTCCAACAAATTCGCCAGTTCCAATTTCATAAACCGTGAGTATACTCTGCTCTGTTGAAGAGAGTTAGATATCCATGAGCATTAGACAACATATACCTGTGTTGAATTGACTGCCTAACTTTGGACGATTGCCTCCCTCATCCCCGCTTTTCATCCCTCCAGTTCTTAGCAGCGAAGTAAGAGTGTCCTTGCCACCTGACCTGTTAAATTGGTCACCACCTTGCTCGATATTTGAACCTATTCACATAAAAAACGCATCAGATAGCACGTCGCAAAACTTTGTTGGATTACTTTTGCTTAGCGTCGAAGGCGACGCAACCACCACGTAAAGCCCTGCTGAGTCAATTGCGAGTTCTATCATTACATAAATACCTCAGCCCAATGAATAATTACTTGTGCTGAATGGTTTCACTTCGATTCTTCCTCTGAGCTCTCCATTCGCAAGCTTAAAGATGCTAATGATTCCTTCATTTGTCAGCACAAGAAGATAGTCATTTGAAGGGTGAATCTGGACGTCCATTATTCTTCCGTCTACGTAGTAATTCACGAGCGAGATGCTGGTAAGGGCGTTCTGGCTCTTGTGAATTTGGTGCATCCTCAAAGTATTAACGTTATGCACCGTAATCGCTTTGATCGTAGAAGGTTTCAATGCATTTAGATCTTTCGTCAGGCTAGCCTGGGTGTTTTCGTAGGGACCTTGATTTGTTCCTTTCAGCTTATTTTGCATCGTCAGTGATGAGTTCTTCGAAACTTCAGCAGCTTTTTTGAACATCAACTCCTCGTCGGTTTCCAATAGGCGCACACCTTTAAAAAATTTCGTTTGAGCTCCCAACTCGACGTGAGCTTCTTCTAACTTTAGTGAGATTTCGAAATTTGAGTTCTTATCGAAGACAGAAGTGAGTCCAGTGCTTTGAGTGATAGCAAGGTAGTTCAATGAAACAGCAACAGAGCTGATCTTAAAGCCGCTGATCGGCAAGGATTGTTTGATTTTGCCTGTCTTAAGATCGAATATCATGAGGTTCCCTTTGTTGTCTCCAACATAGATTTCTTCGAGTAGCCAATCAATGTCCATCGCGGTTATTTTGTATCGTTGCTTTTGACTCTCTCGAAAACTAAAACCTTTTTGCTTTTCGCTCTCATTGGTGATCACGTATTTCAAAGTAGGCTGTCTGTTTCCACAAAAAGAAATTCAAAAATTAGAATTGACATTAGTAAATTTTTTTTCATACGCCTTATATTTTTCGTTCGGAATTTGGATTGGTGTTGACTTCCACCGATCTCCGACATAATTCCAAATTCTGATGTGACCATCATTTGCACATGTGACAAAAACCTTTTTATTTCCTGGGCTCCAGTTAATCTTTTGGATCTATGAAATTAATGGTCGAAAGTGAGATTCGAAGGAATTAGTAATTTACTTTCTTGCTGTGCCCAGTAATCGTACAGCTTATTTTGTTCTTCATGTAGTCATAGCAAAACAGATTTTTATCCTTGTAAAGGACGAATAGAAGATCATGATTTTCTAAGGATGAGAATTATTTTTGCCAATGTTTAAGAGCGAAACTATTCACTTGCAACCACGATCTTTTTGATATGCTCGCTTTTCTTTATCGACAAATCTTTTTGGTTACTCCTAAAAACGTCACCGAACTGTCCGAATCCTTTGCTCTGGCTGCCTTGTTCGCTGGTGAGTATACTTCGAGATTGCTGCACATTTTCTTTGAGGCTCTTCATGCTCTTCATGAATTTCATGGAGCTCAACTGATAAATTTCAATCTCGCCTAATATATCAGTAAGATTTAAAGGGGCTGCAAAAGAGAAATAAGTACCTTCAAGAGTTCCAAGGAAAAGATAGTCTTCATAGAGACTCAGCGCTGAGAAGTGGAGATCAGGATGCACCAATGAGCTCACATATTGACCCTAGACACAATAAATCAAATTATTTTCACCAAATATCTGATTGCCTCGCTATTGACGATGTATAGTCTTCCTGATTCACTCAAAAAGAGCAAAAAATTCGTCAATGGACTTAGATGAGCGTCAATAATATCTTCTTTCACATGAATGCGATTCGCAAGCACAAGTCTCTTATCATCGAGTTTCCAATATTTGATGCATTTCTTTTCGACAAGAGCGAAGAATAAGACCGAGCTGTTTTCAAATATATGAATTCTCAGGCAGTTTGTGAGATTCTCTTCGTCATTAACGAGCAGCAGGTTCAAATTATCGCTTTTGAACTCCCATATAGAGAAAATGTATCTATCAGCATAATTCTCAGCGATAATGATCATATTCTTGTTAATTGAGAAATTGCACACGAAATTCTTAACAAAGCGGTTCTTTTTCGGCTGGGGGAGGTACATCTGATGCAAGCGGGTCAGTGTTTGCCATTCAGAAATGAAAATTGCAGGTTTCAAGCCATTATCGATGGAAAGTAAATATTCTTGATTCGCCCCAAAAAATAGAATTGAAGAGACTTTAAAGTCGTGTGGATGCATCATTACTTTCTTGTCCACTTCTAGATCCCAAAGCACCACGTAGCAGCCTAAGAGAATGACGTGATTAGATGTAGGATGGAAGCACGAATACCTGATTCATAAGCTAAAATTTTGTTTTCATGGTTGTAGTCAAAAACTTTGGTGCCTATGGTGGAATTAGGAGGTGAGATGTAATTGAGGATTGAGATATACCTCCATTGCTGTCGACGATCTCAAAAAGACCTTGATTTAGCATGATACCTTCTTTAACAGATCTTATTTGCGAAATAAAACTGTAGATAATTGATGAATTTTAACTGTTAGGAAAATCCAAACAAAAAAGTTTTCTTTCAAATCGAATGATATCCAAAGTGACGTGCTTCTTTTAATATGGAACTTGATTGACCAAAACAAAATTTATAATACTATAGAAGCAAATACTGCCAATGTGAGAATGGAGATTTTGAAAAGATAATTACAACACTATAATAACTTTCCTCTCAAAAATGAGAAAAAATCTGAATGTTTAGAGGTTCATTCGACTTTACAGTTGTGCTTTTCTAGAGAGGGATTTCCCATTACGGAAATGAACAGAGATCGAATGAAAATGAATCTTGTAATACCAGTAAGTAACTATTTAATGATCTTACAAGGATCTTTTCATCTAATAAACACCGTCAAAATTTGAGACATCGCGACATCAAATCATTCGGACGCAAGATTAATAGCCTCCCAGAGCGAATATACACCGAAGCACATTTCTATTGATGAAGCGGAATAATTTTCTTGGTCATCCTTTCCTTACACTCATGAAGTGGTCGTAGAATGAGCTTCCGAACCTAGAACCGACCGGAAGTGTGACATCTGCTCATTACAGGTCTCCCTATAGCATTAGGCTAGATCCGAACTTCTTCTGTTAAAAAAAGCTTCTGATATCAGTCGAATTTTGATAAAAAATTTTCTTCTGAAAAATTTTAACTGGCAATCAGCAATGTGGCGTTTTCAGAAAATTCGAAAAAAATTAGGTATCTCCTTTAATAATCTCTCCAACAACATCCTCTTCCCAATTTCCTTTTATACCTTTGTCCAACCCTTTTGAGAATAGAATTTACATTTATGAAGGCTCTTTTAACGAATGAAGAGAAAGTAGAGCATCTTTGAAATTTCGAGTTAATCAGAAATATCGTTATTCTTTGTAAGGAAAAAAAATCCGATACGAATTTTTCTAATTTGCCTGCAAGTCTAAAATGACCTCAAAAAACATTCTTCGCCATAGATAGTAACATTATTATAATATTTGCGCCAGAAATCAAACTGACCTCAACTCATCATGGAATTACCAAACCTTGAGTACAGAGTGCTTTTCAATATTCTCGGATGTAACGGCATTGACAAAATTACTTTACGTACTGCCGAAGAGATTGATCAACAAATCCAAGAATTTAGTGGAAAACGTGTTCCTGAAATCAAAGATGTGACAAGCAACCTCTGTGTCACTACAGAAAAGAAGAAGACTCCTCACAAGAAGATTAGAAACTTCAGTGAGACGAATTATGACTATATCCGTCAATGCGGCTGCAGTGATCATTTAAGAATGCCAAGAAGAAGTACCAAAAAATTTTTAGAGCCTATAAAAGGTTCCCACGAGATTAAATACGTAAATTGTGTCTCACTCGTCTCGTTTGAATTGTCTTAGAAGGAAATGCAGAATGAAAGCTGCGAATGGTTTAATGATAAGTCTGATTTATCCAAATTTCCTTTGAAGTTTGAGACTTTTCTGGAAGAAATTGATGATTTCGAGTCTTCAATGAAAGAAGCATCATTGGCAATGTTTGCTCTCTTGGACAAGGACAAGTATTAATAATTTTTTTTTTGTTAGTTATTCCCTTCATTTTTCACCTCAGGAGAGGATACATTTCCTTGGAAAGCCTGTTGAGTCTTCTCAAAGTATTAGAAACAGATTCGGTCTTAATGAACATGGAAAGTTTAGAACGTAATTTTTAATTTATTTTTACAAGAAAGAATAATGACTTGATAAATAGATTTAGTTAATACAAAGAAAATCGATAAGAATCGGATATCGTTTAAAGATTTCCAAAATCTTACAGGCCTCTGCTAACAAACTGTTTAATTCTACAATTGCTGATAAAAAAGACAATGCATAGCAGTTAGAAAAATTAGTTGGAGTTTAGCATAGATTGGTGTTAAATACTTTTTATCTATAATAAATAAATTATGATTATGTTTATCTCGAATACATTCTACGTCCAAATTTAACACCTTCTAACTCTTGTTTATTCATGCTATGAATATTTATTTTTGGTTGAAACAACTTATATGTATGACTTAGTTTAACCATTTGAAAGAGCTTTATTATTCACTAATTTTTTATGTGGTAACTCCGAAGAATTTACAACCATTTAAACTCATTAAGTAATGGTGTGCTTTTTCCAATCAATTCCTTGACACCGAGTTCCTTTTAATTGAACTTTTCGAATTTAGTTTCTGCTCAAATAAAGCAAACAGACATATTGCTTAATAAATTAATGTTGCAACAAATAATAAAATGGCAATTTAACACCTCCTGAGGTTGCATGTAGCACTTTCCCTGCTATAAAATCCCACAAAGTTATTTTGCTCTCCCACGAGACACTTGCGAGCATATCTCCTCTTCGATCTCATCGAACACATTGAATCTTACCTTCAAATTATGGGAGGCCAGAGTGAATGCCCTAATCAAATCAAAGTTTTCTTTTACTTTCATGAATGCCAGTCAAGGTTTTGATAATCTTAGATTCCCTTTTGTCAAAAATGTTGACATTTGTATCTTGGCCACCTGCTGCCAGCAAGCTTCCATCACTCGGACAAACATCAATCCAGCTCGTGTAGTCTATCAAGAGCAAATATTGTCCAATCAGAGGAAATCCAAAAGATGATAAAAATAGGAATGACAAAAACAAATGAAAGAGGGAAAAAAAGCTGGCGATGTTACATTTCTTTGTCTTTTCAAGGAGGACAGGATTTTTCAAATGTAAGGCTCCTGTTTCGGCATCCAGTATGTTGAGCTTCTTGGGATCATATTTTACGAATAATAAGGGCTCTCCTTTGTTAGTACTCCATCTGCAACGACCATGCTCATCTATAGAAGTCGCAATCAAGGAGTTTTATTGACAATAGGTGATATTGAAGATATTGATAATGGTGGTTGGAACTGAGGAACATATTTTACCCACTGTGTTAAAGTAATAATGGGAGTTGAGTGTGTCAGTGTTCACATTTGCGATCAAGCACATGCCACATCCATTAATCGTCGCGGCTGTCTCCCCTGTAGGATCAAAATCGAGACCCGTAATATAATTGACTAGTTTTAACAGCAAGGATTTTTTGAAAGAGAGCGAAGCTCGATCATTACTTTTCGAAGTATTATTCTTAAAATGCCACTTCGATTTTCTTAACAGTTTTACACTATAGCCATTGTTGTGTCCAGAGTTTCCAATGTCATACAAATGGTAAGCTATCTTCCCTCTTAACGGAATAGCTCCAAGAATATTTCTTCTCGAATTATAGGTCAAGTCACCGGGCCCCGTCCCTAGAGGAGAAGGTGACTATTAGAGCAATGAACATAAAAATAAGTACAATAACTCCAAGGCAATAATGATTTTGGAAAGAATAAGCAAGGTCCATGAAATTTACCTCCGGAGACTTCCTCGAAGGAGTAGATTTTATTAGCTTGCCCTTTCTTTGAGATGTCAAATAACTCAAAATTAGCTGATTTGAAGGATTTATGATGGAGTGAGACAAGCAATTTGGTGTTGGGGATTTCTGTCACATGAGTCCAACCACCTAGATACATGAACATGAATTATTTGTGGTGTAACTTAGATAGCTTTTGATAGAGATAGGAAACCTTCTTTGATTTGAACTCCCTTAAAGCGGGCATAATATTCCTTTGTCTCGATATCGATGATGCCAATATTATTGCTTCCATATGAAGACCAGGCTAATAATCTTGGTGGCGGTGCAGAAAAGGATTCTTCTATTCAAGAAAAGTTCAGTTTACCAATGATAATTTGAAATAATAATGAAAAAACATGAGAGTCTTATCAATAATAATTGGTGTAGAAAAGGTTCTGACCTGTTCTTAAAGACTTTGCTGTTGTAGGATGGAATGGAGGGCTGCTGTTAATTTGATCCAATTTCTCGGCGTCTTTGCTTTCGTGTTTTGATAGCATTATCCTTTTATGTTATGAATAAAAAAGTTGAAATTTTTCCCAATCTATTAAAATCACGATCCTATGTAATCTAATCAAGGATGAAGAAAGAATATCAAAATCAAATAAAAAAAATACGATTCTATGCTAATTGACCTCACGCTGTTAAAATTATGAGAGATTATATTTTTCTTTTACCTGTACCTGATTTCATTTACATCATCAATTAATTGTAGCCATATCATTAATCCACTCAAAGAAAAGTGCAGAAAAGTTTAATTTTCATCAAGAGATAAATAATTTAAATCCTGATACAGAATTAACTTGATGAAATAACCATTCAAAATATATAAGAAAATAAGACAATTTTCGACGACTGTAAGGAATTTTAGTGAACATGATATGGCATCGTCTTGATTAATAAAATTTCATGTCATTTTCTTCTTTTCGTTGCTTTCTTCTCTCGTGATGTTTGAATATTAATACTGCCTCAAATGAAACAGACAGACATTGCGGCGTCTCATAATTTAATTAGAATTATTAATGATAAAATCAAAGACTCACTTCCATCTATTGTGCTTCCAGTAAAAAGTACTTTTCCAGTCTTGAAATCCAATAGTTTCACTGTGTTATCTTCACATGCTGTGGCCAAAATGTCTCCTTTTGGGTTCCACCGTACACAATTGATAGGTTCTGTTAGAAATAAATTATTATTTTTATTCAGTCCTAAGGATCTTACTCAAATGAATGTCATGGAAAGTTCTTATAATCTGCGATTCGCGTTTATCAAAAATCTTGACATTGCACTCATCGCCACCGGATACAAGCAAATTCCCATTGCTTTGACAAACATCAATCCAGTTTGTATAGCCTGTAGAAGCGAGAAATATTAAACTAAAGCAAAAATAGAATACGAAAACAGAGTGTAAACACTCTGAAACTAAAGTTACGTATATCTCCTTCAAGTTGGAAAGAATCTTTCAAAAGTAGAGTTTTCTTTTCGACATCCAGAATATCAAGACTATTTTTATCATATTTGACGAATATAGAGGAATCGTTCGTATTTGGGTTCCATCTACACAGGCCTGAATCATCTAAAAAAAGATGATAAGAATAAGAGGAATGCCATCATAAATAATATATATAAGCAGCAAAGAATGATGGGATTTAAACTACCTCTTCTGTACACATTGCCCAAGTCAATATGAAAGGCATAATCATCGGTGTTAATATCTGATATTAGGCATATTCCGTCACTGTCTATTGTCGCCACGGTCTCTCCAGCAGGGTTGAAATCAAAATCAGAGATGTGGTTCACTGCACATGATGAGAGACGAAAAATGGATAGTTTAACAAAAAAAAAGCATTGAATACCGCCATAAGCAGCGCTATTACGTGACTGCCATTTTGACTGTTTTAACAATTTAACACTGTAACCACTCTTTTGACTAGAATACCCAATATTGTACAAATGGTAAGGCGTTTCCCCTGTAAGAGGAATTGCGCCAAAGATATTTCTTCTCGAATTATAAGCCATAAATCCTTGGCCATTGACTAATTGAATTTGAGAGGGAATCCAAGTGAAATTTATTTACCCCCTTGAACCTCGCCGAACGAGTAAATTTTATTCACTTTTCCTTTTTTAGAAAGATCAAATATTTCCATGTTGGCTGAATTTTCGCAATCGTGGTTGAGTGATACAATTAATTTTGTGTTTGGAATTTCTTTCACGTGAGTCCACCAGCCTTGCAATGTTAATATTGGGAGGAGCTGGAAAATTCTAATTTACCTTCCTCTATTTGAACTCCCTGGAAATTAGCATAATGTTGCTTGGCTTCGAGTTCGATGGCTGTTATGTTGTTACTCTTGTATGAGGACCATGCTAATAGAGTCAGAGGTTGGACAGTGACCCCTTCTAGACAAGATTAGATTAAGTAACGAAGTTTTATGATTCGTATAATTGAAGAATCAGATGCATGAAGTCTCTTCAATAGCAAATTTTTTTTTTCTAAGATATTAGCGTACCTGCTTTTGTGGATCCTGGGGATGGATCGGCTCTGGGCATGTCGCTTTTGGCTTGTTTTTTCTCTCCAAGAGTCGTGTGAGTTAATTTCTCAGTGCCGTTAGGCTCGTCTTTCGATGGCAACATTTTTTATTGGTTGAGGATAAAGCGAAAAATAAAATTTTAGTCTTTCAATCCAATAATGAGTTAAAGCATTCATTAAATTACTGAAGAACAATTCAAATTCAGGATTTCATATCTTCTCATGGACTTCCTTTTTTGTCATGGCCAAGAGAATTAAGGATTTCAGCTAACTTCACGAACTTTCTGAAAGAGTTCAGCAAGAGTTTTATGTGCTTAAAATTGTCACGGAATTTTGTGGTTTGCTTAATAAGAAATCATCAGTATTAGGAATGAAATTTCAGAATTCCACACCAAATGTTAATTGGGAGATCTCTTTGAGGCACAGATTGGTTTCTAGTCAAGGAGAGAGGCCTTTTGTCTATTTCGTCTCAAATTTTTGCATCGGTTCTTTTCGAAGTAGAAATGGAGGGGATATAAAGAACATTCCTTAAGAATTGTGGGAAAGAGAGATCATCGCTTGTAGGTTTTCTTAGGTATTACTGTAATTGAGAATGTTACCATGTGACTGAAAATGATCAGAGTTATTAGGACTTTTAATTTGTGCTTCATAGATCAATGGAGGGAGAATAGATATCGCGTATAACTTCTCGAAAGACAAAATTGATTGTTGATTAGCCAAACTGGTATCGAATTAGTATGTGATATTTCGAGAGTTTTACTGCTGACTCTTTTTGTGACTTAAACATGTTATTGAGACTATATCAATACTCAAACCTGAAAGTATCACCTTGAACCAGCATTGTTTAGTTTTCGCAATCGCATTTAAGGAAATTTACAAAACTAGCCACAGTCTATGAGACACTTAGAAGTTATGTCATAGGATCATTATTAAAAAAATTAGAATAGATGAATAATCACAACATAATCTGCATTTCTTTCTTCGAGGATTTTATATGATAAGTAAGCTAGCTTCAAATCACGAAAAATGACTAAAGGAGCAGAATTTAATGTCAAGAGAAATATCAAGGAGTTTTTCAAAGGACAATTCAGCATATGTAGCCTATGACGTGATTAGTTGTTCTGTCTACTGGAAGAGGAGCTGTCTATAACATATAAGAGATATTATGAAAGCATCATACAAAGGTTTAAAGGCAAGAGACACTACGTGCTAATATGCTTTTGTAAAACTAAAATACGTTTGTAGATTTTTCCATGGAAACAGTCAGCCGCATCATTCAAAGTGACTGTAGTAGAGTGCCTGTAGAACTGCAGCGATTGGTGACTCCTTGTGACAAATTCTCGAGGAGCTGATTACTATATTATTAGTTCAATAATGGTTTAGAAGATTTGCTAGATAAGTGGTTTACATAAGGTCTCTTTCAGAATCTCCAACTAGGAAAAGTGATGAGTTTGAAGCAAATAGAATGAAATTACTTGAAGCAAGGCCTGAAAAAGCGAGAAGGCCTAGGTCTCCGAAGGCCAACATGCTGTTAATACTTGTTAATGCGGTATATTTGGAAATGCTGTCTCCTTTAGGCAAGTTTTTCCTGCAGATGGGTTAGGATTTCGATTATAGGAGGAGGAGAGCATTACTCATAAACGAGAGTTCCAAAAACTTTTGTAATACTGCTTGGGCAGTAGAGAGTCTTTGGAGGCTTAGAAGTCGAGAAAAACTTGGACCCGTTCCTAAGAAGGAGTCAGAGAGCGAATCAAGTGGAAATGTACTTCACGAAGGTCTTTGAGCCTTTCGAAAAGAAGTACTGAAACATTCACCGCAAATAAATTTTTAGCTTTTTAAATTTCAGAGCCTAATCAAGATATTGCTCTCTGTAATAAAGCAAATCCCTTGAATAACTGTATATGACTTACAAAGTTAGTAAAAATTATGTGTTGATATCGGCAAAAGTGCCCATACACCTTTAGGAGAATAACAATGCTTCCTATATGGGCATTTTCATCAAAAATAATCAAGAAACCTTGTTTGAAAAGCCGCTGGCTTCATATTTGTTAATGCTATTTTTGTGAAATTTCTATTATGTTATCTAGTGTTGAAGACACAGAGGAGCAGGTTGTTGAACGTTGAAGATGAAATTCAAAAACGAAACAGATTTAAAGAGCAAAATTGGAATTAAACTCGATTTGAAATTTTATTTGAACTGAAAAGATGTTGAAAGAATTTTCTTTTTGCCACATTCGAAGTATCTATGAACCAATGAAAAACAAAAACAAATGGCATCTTCATGAAGTAGCTAATTTTTGTATTTCTAATTATCATCTTACTGAATTGAAATGTATTCATAATGGTCTGGATGAGTGTTCGCATTTCAACGACCGATTCTCCTACTTTCATTGATCTTAATGCTGTGAAAAATGCTGGATTGCTGTATCTATCAACTTCAGAATCCAAGAATCGCATTTTTTTGAGATATATTTTTTTTTGACTTATTGCTAACATTTGACCAACTTTGGCATTTCGTACTATTAAAAAGCCTTTCAACCATGGAATCATAGCACAGATTTTTTAAAGTTTCTATCGATGAAGAGATCATTGATCATATAATATTTCATGATTAATGAATATTTCTGAATATGCTTTCTTTAACTCAGATGGATCTCAAGCGATAATTCGCAGTGAGAGATAATTATTTGGGCAAGCACCGGTGCTCAGAGTTTTCGAAAATTCAGTTCGAATATCGGCATTGAAATTGAAATAATTTAAGAATTGAATTCATTTAGGATTAACCGACAAGAACTGTTTATTTATTTGAAAAAACTTATTTATTTATGGAAGAAGCATCGGATTTGTGTAATAAAGGTGAACAGAGGCCGACAGTTTCTCTCTACGAGGATCTTGATCAAGCGGTTTTAAATTGCGAAAAAGTTAAGATTGCAAGCTTTATTCAAACCAGAGTTGATGAACTACGCAGTCAAATCCATTCCTCATTTGTTCACGAAAAAAAATCTAACCAGGGTTTCCATCTTGATTCCCAGAACAACTACTTAAATAATCAAAGCTTCAACAAGAGCCCAATTTCTCGAGATACTAGCAGAGATTTTTCTTGCATTGTCGCGTCATTTTGTACAAAGGGAGACAATTCTTTCTACTCAACCTTTAGAAACACGAAAGAAACAAGACATGTTACTCCATTGGCACAGAGGGATCGAAATATTATGAAAGATTCAGATTCTCGAAGCTACTCAACGCCGTCGCGCTCTAAAAAATCGGAGATTTCAAGTGCTCACATGAGAGGTGCCAGGATAATACTCTCTCTATTACGCAAGAAATTACAGCATGGTTTAGATGCTATCCGAGAGCATGCATATCTTCAAAAACGAAAAGCGATGATTATAAGCGGTCTGGAAGGACACACAGTATTTTCATATTATGAAAGCAGCTTTGTAATAATAATGTTTTTTAGTCGAGGAGAAGTCGAGTTTCTGGTCATGAGAATTTCGAGAAAGAATCGATAGATGGACACGATTCATTGAATTTGAGTTATTCTGTAAAGAAAAATTATGTGCTGACTCCAGCGATGGAGAGGGAAAAAATCCTTCATTCCACTCATCAGAAAGAAGATGTGTCGTTTTCATTAATCGATGAGTTGTACAATACATCACGAAGCAACGTCAAAAGTCCAGAAAGAGACTGTCCTGATCATCCAGGTTTTTCTCGGTCTTCGATTCTAGATAATCAACAACCACAAAAGAAGATGCAACGTACAAAATCATCGTTTATAACTCCAGACCTCGGTAGTCAGTCTAAATCTCCGAAAACGATAAAAATTTCTGAATTATTCCCTGAGAATAGTAAATTGTCGTTGACTAAAAATAACAACTCGCAAACTCCCAACAAAACGGACAGATCAGGAGCTTCTCTCAAGTCGATACTCAACGTGAACGATAATTTAACGAATAGAACCAGATTATCTCCTTCAAAAAGCCAAGATCATCTCACTGGTAAGCCGGGTAGTACTGCAGCTCTTAATGATGACAGCATCGCGAGTCACCATCAATTTATTCAAAATATAAGGAAATTGAAAGATTCTTTTGGCACTAGTTCTAAAGAGAATAGTCTTTGCGAGACAACTACATCTCAAGCTGGCCAAAAACATAATAGATCACTTTCACAAGGAGCACAAAGGATAATGTCGAAGATAGAATCCGTAAAAAATCAAATTCACCAACGGAATGAATCTGGGACAAGTTTCTCCCATAAAAATGACGTCACGTCAGAGCTAGTACAGAGAAATCAAACTCTTCGTCCGCAGCGAGTAGAGTCGCTTCATCAGACAAACCGAGAGCAAGAAATTCTTCGAGACCGAAGAAATTACGATCAAGAAGATGAAGTTCCTCAAAAAGATTTTGATCGCAGAGATCGTCTGCGAAATGCTCAAAAAAATCCGCAGCAGCTAGCATTTCAAAAAAGAGATATGAACCGTCTTCGTGGAGAATTAAATGAAAATCAGAATGAAATTATCATTAATTACTCTTCCAGAGACGAAGATGATGTTATGACGTTTAATCCTCCGATGCTGAGTGAGGAACTTTTGACTCAAGGAAATTCCACAGCAACGCTTCAAAATACGCTGTCTGCTAATCACCTGGGTGAAGAAATGAATAGTCGACCTTCTTTTGAGACTCCAACTTTAGTTCCTGAGTCATTTAAACAACATTTTAGCAGAGAATCTTATTCTGCTTCTAACACAGCCTCGAATAAACAACTCCCAAAAGGACATCAAAAGCCTGGATTTGGGATGATTGTGAATGCGAGCGATCAGGTAGGATCAAAACGGGTAGGCTCAGAGAGGCAGCTTTTAGAGCTGAGCTCGCTCCATGAAAATAAATTAGCTGGGCTAAGTCAAAGAGCGAAGGAAAAAGTAGCGGATAAATTCGTGTCAGCTTCGGAGAATAATTTTTCTGATGGAAGGCCAATCAGCGATAAAACCGTCTTAAGGGAGCAAAAACTCCAGGGTGGGTACTCAGAAAATAGGAACAAGGCTCTAAATAAACAATTTGAGGGCCCAACTGAACGCAACGAGTCTTTCAATGACAATCAAAATTTATATAGACAGATGGAATCTACTAAAAACAAGAAACAAAGTGAATCTGAGGGGTCTTTTTCAGCACTTAAAAGCCCAACTGGGCAATTGCCTTTGAAATCGGGTGTCCGCAACCAAAGTGGTGAAAAAGCGAAGTATACAATCAAGAATCAAGACGAGGAAACACCTATTGCTGATAATGATTCGTTTTTACGTCTTGAAGCTGAATTAGAAAAATTAGAAAATGATGGTTCGGGAGACATCACCCAAACGATAAAAAGGGAAAAGGGGTTCAATTTTGGAAATTATGATCGGAATGAGCGGATCACTAGGCATGGGCAAATTATAAGCAATGGAGAAGAGGAAAATTCTGAGGAAGAGTATCAAAATCAATTGCAACAACCTACCAAAACTATTTTGCCCTCGCAGTCATCAGTCAAGGCATTCTCTGACAGAGAAGCAAGCATAAAAATTCTTCAAGCTCAAGATAAACTTTCCGATCCTCGAATCAGAGAGAAATCGTTTCTAGGTGAGACAAATGCAAGTAATCGACAGATTAATCAGTATAAAAACACTGATGAATTGCCACGAAAAGTGGGCAGCCCAAAAGAGCATCAGAAGGGCTCTCAAAAAGACTCCTTTGAAGTGCAACCTCAAAATCAGCCAATAGATTTGAAAAGACCTGAACTAAAAACTGGTGGGTTTAAAACCGCTTCCTATTTAACATCGCAACAAAAACCTCAAATCATGAAGGAGAATGATGCTTTTGAGGGCCAATATCCCTCCAAATGCACAAATGATATAACCCCTAGCAAAACTTCTTCTCAAAATTGGGAACAAGCTCCAAAAGCAACGCTGGCACAACATACTGAAAGAAAAAACCTTGGGATCGGTCAAAGCTTTCTAAAAGGACCTATCGCAGTAGAGACAACCCCAAAATCGAGTGCTACGCGGAAGGGAGAAGGTATCCACGAAGAATCCCATCCAGAGAGTTCAGAAAGACTGCATCCAGCCATAGCCGGTAATCTTACTTCAAATAAACTCGGAAGCAACCCCTTATCAGACAGAATTTCGGAAAAAGTAATAATGACCCAAGAAAATGAATCCGATTACTACGAACACCAAATAAGAACAGAACAAGTTGATGATTCGATTATGTTAAATAAAGCTGCTACACCGATTGGAAGAGCCAAACTGAATAAATCGCCATATCAGTCTCGAATTGAAAAGGAATATTCATCTGGTGATAGCTTCTTACGCCCTTCGAGTCGAGAATTACTTGATCATCTGCAAAAGAACACGACCCAGCAACCAGGAGATTCTTCACCTAATAATGAAATTTACTCTCAGCTCGATAAAAATTGGAACTCCGAAACACCAGAAAGAGCCTCTGGTCAGTCGAGAAATAATCAAGGCTTTAGGGATAAGATATCCGCCTTTAATACAAAATTCTTCTCTGGATATCTAAACAAACAGTCAGAAGCTCCTCAGGATCAGGATTATATCCATCCTCATTCTTCAAATAATACCACTGAGCCAATCGTCCATAAGGACGCAAGTTATCCATCCAATGAATTCTCGAAAACAATATCCAAAACAACATCCAAAACAACAAGTTTTGCGTTGGTGTCTTTTGGCATGGAAAAACCCAATTTACTTAAAGGAATTCAGTTTTGGAATATCATTGAGAAAACTCTTTGGAAAAAATTCATGAAACTAAAATACGACGCGCTGGAGTGTTTGATTCGGACAGCTCACCCCCAAGACACTCGATTTATGTTCAAGAGTTTTACCTCTTCAAAGTCCAACAATTCACAGCTTCCTAATATCCCATTAAACTTTGGAAACGAAGAATCAGAGGCAATTTCTGAAAATCCAACCCCCAATTCAAAAGCTGGTTCGAAGTCCTCACACTCTCTGAAACAAAGCGATATTATTCTTAGGACCAGTTCACCGAATTTGAAACTTATAGACACTATCTTCTATAAAATGAACAAAAGCTTCAGATTCAACATAAATTTTGTTACGAAACTTGACAAAGTTATCGGAAAGAGAATCAGAGATAATTTGGCTGCTGCTTTTGAAATCTTGAAACAAGAAAGGGTTGATCTAGATATTAGTCTCTTTGAGAGCTTCCCTCGACAAAAAAGGACTTCAGTGGCACAGAAATTGCAAAACCTGTATTTTCTCCTAAAATCGAAGCTAGTTCTGACCTACAATCATGCTTTCTCTCAGATGAAGCTTGTCGCACTAGCACAATCAGCGACCACAAGAAGAACTATCAGTGGTATTGGTTCTCCTCGGTCAAAAACAAGGGATCACTCGTTTTCACAGTTTGGTAACGCTTCATTCCTCGGAAACCAGCAATTTAACAAAACGGCTGTCCTGGTAATTCGGAACAAGCTCGTTGAGATTTATAAAGTTCAGCTAAGGGATGCATGGAGACAGATATATCACTTCTCCTTACAAAGGTTTGTGAAAACGCCGCATGGAAAGCGATCATTGCTATCGACTCGTTCTCCAGCAACTAATCCAGTACTCTTAAAGAAACTGCAATCTATACTCGAGAGCAAAATTCAAAATGTGAATCTGGTTAAAACTCAATGTCTTAAGCTGTGGAAATACTATATCATCACTTTAAAACTAAGAGGATTGAAGCTATTTGACGCATGCAAGGTCATCACAAAAGCTACAAGCAGACACTACTTTGCTGTATTCAAGACGCTTGTACAGCAAAATTATATTACAAATCTGCAGTCTAGACTCAAAATTCAGAAGTTAAGCTCTTATAAATCCGGGTTAGCTCATATCTCATCCTTGTTACTCCTAAGAAAGAAGACGGCCTTCCAAATTATTTCCCAGTATCCTCTTGCCCCTCTTGATTCATTATCTAAATTTGAGAAGGGGCAGTCAGCGATAATTTCAACTAAATCAGCTGGACTAGCTCAAATGACCAGCTTAATCAAGTCTAAATTGCATCAACAGCTTTCTTTTAGCTTTGGAAGGCTGTTATTCCAGTCAAATAGGACACTAAAGGTGAAGCATCTTGTTCACTTAATCAATAGTGCGGCACTTAGAATCAAACTTTCTGCCTTCTCAGAAATTCAGAAATTTATTCTGTCTTCCGGGTACAATACAAAAGCGCTTAGGGCTGAGAAATTTTTCAATTGTATGAGTAGACCATTCCGGCGTCAGGCTAAAGAAGCATTTGTGCAGATAGCCAAGATTTCTGCCGATGAGACAAGAAATAAATTGCTGAAAGTTAAGGTTCCACTATTCGTGCATAACATCGAAAAGCTCTTTTTCAAGCAAAAAGAAACCGCTATGCGTGCGATTGAAATGTGGGTTGTCGATTGGCGAAACAAGGACCTAGGAGCAATGAATTTGATGCTCAAGCTGATGATGATGGTTCAGGATCGAGAGAGCTCGGATCTCGAAGAAGCGTTTGAGCAAATTCGACAGTATTCGGAGCATATGAAACTAAAAGAACTTTCCTCAATGAACGCCTACCAAGAAGGCTGCTGGCAACTGAGTCTTCTGGTTAAGAGGTTCTTTTTTAGGGATTTTAAAAGGGTCATAGAAAACGAAAAGGAAACTTCGATCAAATTCAATCTGGCCGCAAAGTCCGTTTCTAATATAATCAATAGAAACAATCGAGGAAATTTGAATGAAGCTTTCCAACTAATGAAAGGCATGAAAAAGCACCGAAGCAGTATCAGAAGAGACGCTCATGATAGAAAAGAAACCCCAGAATGGAGAGTAAAGGTGCTAAAAGACAAAATCGTCAAGAACATTCAAGTCCTCACTCACTTCTCTTCATTAGCTATGCGAAAAGAGCACGATGTGAAAGTTTATGCATTCCAGTAATTCTCACCCTATTTGCATTGCTTAACCTAAAAAACTACATAGGCTCCTCAGAAAATACAGGCAGTTAAACACCGACGTCTCTCAAATCGACTACGTCGTGAGAAATATTCTGAGCAAGCTATTCTACAAACGAGTGTATTTGGGATTTAGTCAGATCAAGTTTTTCTCTGATAAGAGACTACAATCAGCCAAGTCTGCATTCCAACAGAAATTAAACAAGTGGAACAAAGTTATCCTTCGTCAACACTTTAAGAAATGGAGGAGCACTGCTCAGGGACTTCAGAAGATGGAAGAAGCTAGACTCAACTACTGTAAGCATCTGCTCAAAAAGAAAGTTTTTGAAGGTTCACCATTGATTATATTCAACTTTTAGTAATGATAATAAATTTTTTATAGGCTGGATGAGTTATTCAAAGGGCCTGCGCATGCGAGTCAGAAACTTCACAGATAAACTAATGAAAGTTTACCATGCCAAGCGTACTAGAAACTTAGGTATATACTTCGAGGCGATACGGACGCATGTGCCTCGAATCAAACTGACTTTAGTTCCGACTCCAACAACTAAGCGAACCAGCATTACACCAATTGATCCTACTCGCTCTGCACTGAAAAATGACGCCGCTCGGCGCTATACATCCAAAGGTCCTCCAACAATGGACTCTCGAAGGAAGCAAAGCATATCATTCGCAAACGATAAATCCTTTGATCAGAAGCGACAGTTGCAGCTTTCTCATGTGTCATCGTCTCGGGACTTTGACGAGGAGTCGCAAACGAATAATAAATCTGTAACATCACAACAGGGTAAATCTCCGCAGACTGCTAAGTCTGGAAAGAGTCTGAAGTTTTTTCCGGTCGATACTCCCAAAAAACCAGTGACGCAACAGTGGTCCATTGATTCGAAATGGAAAAAATAAATTTTCTGTGCGATGAAGATGAGAAGAGAATTTTTTGTTGATGTTTCAAACGTTAAGAGAGGAAATGCTTAATTAGGTTCAATATAGCTGCATCTGGCACTTATTGTAATTGTTTACTTCAAACATAACTAAGCTAGTTTAATTACGGTGCCTGAGAATTATTTATTATGTATATTAACCTGCAAAAATTTTGAACTCATATTCGTTCATAATCTCAAATAAAGTCGAGCATGATGGTGCTTTCGAGATGGATTTTGAAGGTAGCGGAGAGTATTCATTTAAGCTTCAGGATTTAGAAGATTTGCGAGATTTTTCCTAGCGAACATATAAAATTAATTAATCTTCAGGAAATCGCAATAAGATAACACTAACAGACAAATATGGCCTTGAGAGGTTTCAGCACGGAAAACAAAACGTTTAGCGAGTTGATAGAGGAAACTGTACCATACGTACTGGAACCAGGATCCACGATTTCTTTTAGTTTAAATGAGACGAGGAAAATGTTTGAGGCTCAGATCACTATTCGAAAAAAGATGAAAAATAATCATTCTTTACTTTTCCGTGTAATTGTGCAACACACAGCTAATCTCTAAATTTCTTGCTTAACTAGATCAAGACGTCTGCCCCCGGAATATATGTTGTGAACCCACGAGCGGGATACCTATTGAATGGCGACCCGAAGACTATAGAAATCGAAATGAGAGCAAAAGTAATTATTATTCTCCATAATGGTATGAGTTTTTATGCAATGGAATAGGATGCAAGTGAAGAAAGGTTTTACGATAAATTTTTAGTGCAATTTATGATGGCTCCCAGTGATATTGAGAAGAAGAATCTTAAAGTAAATAAGTTTGAGCAATTGACGTTGCTACCCCCTCCGAAAAACTCTAGATAAATGACATTGTAGCAGAGTTTGATAAAATAAAAGGTGATGACCGCAAAAAGCATATAGCAACAGAACGACTTAAAATTACAATGAAATTTTCCGATATTGAAAAGGCCGCAGAGCTCGTTCAGCAGGCAGCAATTCAGGACCAAGCTCAAGCTTCTTTACCTAAAAATACAAATGACTCAATGACGATTGAATTAAACCCACCTTCTATTGTGACTCTCACGGATAGGAAGAATCTACATTCGAATCTTCTCGCCAAATTTCCCAGTCCTAGTCTTGGAAGAGCACAAAGCGCTGTAATAAATCATTTTGAAGTGCCTTTTAACAGACCTTTTGAAATAATGCTTTAGATGCAACTCCTCCGTCCAGATAGCGTACCAGAAATGCCAGCGAGGATGAGATTATCACAAATGAATCCAGGTGTTAATGCCTTAAATGCAGTAAAAGGTAGTGTTTTTTCATTGAAAAAAGGATCGCTAAGGATTTTAGGTGTGCTTACATCCCAATCCCAATTAAGAGTGCAAATCAAAGATGAAGATGAAGATGATAGCGGGAATGACAGCGATGATGAAGAAACTTCAGGAGCGATTAAGAAAACGAGACTGAGCAAATATCGACAAGATAATAACTTCATTGACCGCAAAGCTCTGAGCAGGGAGGATGCTGAGAAGTCCTATGAAGAAAAAGTAGCTGGGCTTACTGAGAAAGCCAACAAGCAGGAAGAAGAGATTGTAAGCCTGAATTCCCTTGTTTTATTTATAACTTACACACTATCGAATTTAATAGAGGAAGATTGCTGAAGAAAGGAGCAAGTATTTGAACGAGCTAAATAAACTAAAATTCACTTTTGAACTCGAGGGAATCAAAAAAGAATCAGGAATAGGGATAGGTAAATTCTCTCCAGGAAGCAGAGTGAATTAATTTCTTTCATAGGATCCCAAGGACCGTTTCAGATCGCTCACTTGATGATTTTAAGTGTTATTTTTCTCGTGTTAGGTTCGATAATCGCGTCTTAGAACATGCTTTTAAATTATTTCGATGTAAAGTAATGTTAGGATCCTTCTTCTTCTTGTTTACATTAATTCCCAACGAATCTCGTTAATTTACAGTGTGAAAGTTTTTAGATAATTCAATATTTTCCTGAAATTCATTTTGAATTTTCTAATGACTTCTACACGTAAGAGGTGACTCAAACTAAAAGAAAAGGAAAACACCGAGCACAAAACGCTCTCAAAATCGCTCAGCTATCGCCGAAAAAAATTTTGAACAACTAATTAGTCTCTAAGAAGCCCTCTTATACTATATCGTTTTCAAAATCAATTAGAGCAGAATAAACTGGCACTTAAACCAAGCTGGCCTGAAACCTTCATAACCTAAGCTAGGCTAGATAGTTTAAGTTTCAAATTAATAAGCATTGAGAAAGTGTTTATGCTCTTAATTTCAAAATCAATTAATCGAGTAGTAACTGTTTAGAATTTAAAATCAAAAAATCAAAAGGCATGACTGCACAAGAAAACGCGAAACTAGTGGGAAGATTGGTCGAAGAAGCCATCGACTCTTTAAAATTGACTCTGCTGGAAAAGCTAACAGAGGAAAATATAAAATACGACTACGTCAGCGAAGAATTGACAAAGAGCTTTGAGCTTTCGAGAATCAGGTTGCTCAGCAATATCAAAGCCATTCTGTGTACAGATAATGAACTGGAAACTTCTTCTTTCAAGAATAAGGATCGGCTTATCTTACATCAAATGAAGAACCTTGTGAACAATAAATTGAAATAGTAGCATTTTGAGCTTGGAAGTGTTTCATAACAACTTTTTAACATTAGTCACATCCAAAGATTGAACAATGAGGTCAACCCTCTTCATAAGCAAGCAATTATCGACAAGATTGTCGTGTTGACCGATTCATTGCAAAAGTATGACTCCTTACTCTTGAAGATACTAATTATCTTGACATCAGAATTGAGAACACTCTGATCCAAGGAGACTATTCTACTTACTCACCCAATATGACAATAAATGACATTTCAGTGATTAGCCATGCTGAAGAGAGCAAATACGATTCCAAAACTAAACCTCCTCTGATAACTCCTATTACTCAGAAAATAAACCCGAAATTTGATTCTGGCGTCCCCTCTGGGCTGACCCCTCTTCTTTCAGGTATTGAGATTTAATTCCAGTTTATCATTCATCCCTGTTGTAGAATCTGCTGAGAGAAAATTCAAACCAGATTTCAAAACTCCCTTCCAACAAGAAGAAAAGCAACAAAGAGAAGGACGAGAGGAGGCAGCTACTTCAGGACCCGTTCATCATGCTGACAAAACACCGAATAGTTTTAATAGAACCGATAATAAAATTTCGAGCGCTAACAGCGGTCGTGAGCATGCTACCAATCAGGCAGGCGTGACTTTGTTCGATATGTTCGACGCCTGTTTAAACAGCATAACAAACAATGAAAGTCGATCCCCAAAAGAGAAGCCTCTTCTCGAACAGAAAGAAAAAAAAGAATCCTCCTCACATCTTAGGAATCAGAAACTCTTCCTTTTGATAATTAAGTCATATTTTAAATCCTGGAGACAACAAGCAAAACGTTCAATTCCTGAATTGACCTCCACGCCACTCCTTGAAAAATCTCATTTCACTAACTTAAAGGATGAGTTTGGCAAAAGTTTATTTAGCAGTATTGATGAATTAGGGAAGAGCTACTGCCATACCGAAAATAAAAGCTTCCTAAATTCTGGTGAAAAAGCATTCTTTTCACTCGGAGATAAAAGCCATCAAAACACGACAGAAAAAGGACCTGCTCCTATCACAGCTGAGAAGAGTTTCCAGAATCATACCAATGATCTATCAATCATCTTCTCAAAGGAGGATATTATTCAAGATTATACTAGCAATAATCTCCTCTGCACACATTTAAGCTTTTGCGAGGGAAAACTCAAAGATATGGACGCATCCGAATTGCTTGATATACCATCAAAGAAAAAGAGCAAATCAAAGGAAAAGCATAAACAACAACAGCAAGAAACTGGAGAACCAGACTCAGGTTGCAATTCATTAAAAGAGAGCATTCGTAGCTCCACAGATCTGAAAAAAAGCAAAGAGAGCACGAAACCTTCCTTTAAGAAGACAACCGAAGCGAAAAAAACTGGCAAAGAAACTCCTCGTGAGGGCACTGCGACTTTCCGAAATCAGGAACAGGATGATAAGGAGAAAGAGAAGACACACAAACGTTCTGACTCAGCAAATCCGACTCGACGATCTCAGAGCAAGATAGAACCGACTAATACCGGTAAAAAGACATTGGATAAGAAACCGGCTGTTCCAAAGTTCGAAAAAAAATCGAAGGAAACCTCCACTTCAAAACCCGCCATCTCGACGGCTTCTTCCAATAAAGAAAATGAAAATGGGCAGAATAAGAGCGTGCCAAAACCACGAGCAACACAATTAGTGCCTTCTAAGTACTAAATAAAGAGGGAGAATTATTATTTGTATGAAGTGTGAGCTAGTCCTTGAAAGCTATTTCATTGCTAATTTCTAAAATACCTTTCAAAATGTTACATTCAACAAAGCTGTGAGTGAGAGATTCTATCATTGAATATTATATTATTATGCTTCCAATGTACTGGTTTGTGTTCCTCATGGAAATGAATTGTTTTCCAGTTTAATGTTCGTATCATCTAAGTAAAATTTATTTAGCTGAAAATAGAGTTTTCGAAATTTGGCGATGGAAAAGAGTCGACCTAAGCCAGGCATAGGAGTCTTGATCATTAAAGATTCTGAATGGATATTGATGGGGAAGAGGAAAGATTGTGATATGTACGGAATGCCTGGAGGATATCTTGAAATGTTTGAAGAATTTGAAGAGGCAGCATCAAGAGAGGTCAAAGAAGAGGTGAATCTAGATATCCCACCTGAAAACATGAAACTTGTTTGTATTTTTAATGCTGTCGAAAAATCTCGAGATTATCACAACGTTGCCATTGTTTTGGCCTGCAAATATATCGAAGGTCAAGAGGTTGCGACTATGGAACCAGACAAATGCTGGGGATGGGAATGGTGGAAGCTGTCTGACTTAGAACGACGCATGGATGAAATATTCTGGCCAAATCTTCAATTGATAAGGGAGTTCAAAAAGGAGATCTCACAAGAGAGTCTCAGCATTCTTCTCAATAAATAAAATTGACGGTTCTCCTGAGTATAAAATCAGGTGTATACATATGTATGTGTAATTCTGAAGAGTGTGCAATAGTTGAGACATAAATGTTTGTAATTTTGTCCATACTGCTTCCGTTGTGTGAATGTCTTAACTCGATACACCAGAGTAATCTTGTTGGTCACAATGCTTGCATTTATTTTCGGTGAGGAACTCATAGTGTCGAGATCGAGAGAGGTGACCTACTTATTGAATAACACGCTGAGTTGTGAGCCTTACCGTTTGAAACAAACCAGTTTATTATCTTTTGGTTCTTTTCGCTAGACATTAACTGAAATTTTTGGAACTATGAGATGAAATGTGCTACAATAGCAGTAGATTATTATCAACTCTGGTTAGGCTAGCGATTGATCGATTTATTTTTTTTTTTTGGTTACACCTTTATGAATTCCTTTGGTTAAAATTTTTTACCTTCAGTTTAGAAAGTTCACTATCATCAGTCTTATCATCATTTTTTATCTACTTGAGAAACTATTAAAAAGGACTCTCTTGTTTTACTACCACAAATAGAGAGTTATTGCCAATTTTTTTTTGTTTTTTTTACCTACAGAAAACTATTCAGAAAATCTAGAGAGATTTCGGAGGGAATTAGGATTAAGGTTTTTTCTTCCCTTTTTTCAAACTATTTTATTGAGATCCACACAGCTCGACAACACATTACCATGCAACACCATAAAATCGGTGAAAAAACCAAGTTCATGATGATACTTTGTTCATTCAGTCCTACCCAAAAAAGACTATAAATTTTATAGGTCTTCTATAGTAGTTATCCTCGATAAAATCAAGAAGCCATGGGAATTCGAGATGGAGCAATTGCATGTTTCTTCAACAAGACCATTAAGTTTTAGACGCTACTTCAATTGAATCTTCTCGGTAGATCCTCGAAATGCTTTATTGGTCTTTCTCCTCTATTTCTACACTAGGTTTATCCTCAAGGGAGAGCTGATTTTAGCACTTCATTAGTGATGTTTCAACTAAAATGCATGCTCACCACATCGTCACAATAATTTTTTTGAAATTAAGGCGTGTTAGGAATGAATGAAAAATTAAGAAAGTTATTCAAACCAAAATTTCGAGGTAAAGTGCAATACCATTTTAGTCAAAAGATTTGCGACTTAATTAAATGGAGATTTCCTACCAAAACGATCCTTCACAAAATTACGAGCAGTCTCAACTGAGAGCCTCTCTAGCCATGGGAAAGATTCCCGACTTGCAATTCTATCAAGAACAGTCTTTCTATCAGTTCCATTCAAATCCGAAAACAATCACGATCAATAAAACCCAGATGGAAAATTTCGAGAAATTTTACAAAGAAACACCTCCTCCTACTTCATTTGCAGAGGTATTCACCCTGAAGAGTTCAGTATTAATCTGGTAATTTGCTTCTTCAGCTCGAATTAAACTAATCTTTCAAAATTTGGCGGTCTCGCATAGTAAGGTGGAATCTTCTAACGTATTCGTATGCAAACGAAATATATTCGATGACACTAAGCTCGTTTCCACCAGCCCTGACATAAGTAATACCAGCACAATGAAGGGAAGCCAAACTTCAGTCTCAACTGAATACGAATACAACTTAGAGTTTCCTGTAAGCGTCGCAAAGCACCTCTTTTGCGCGGAAATTGCTCCAAATCATCCCATCCTAGTCGTTATTACTACACTAGGTCATATTTATGCATTGGACCTTCAAAATATTGAGCAAGAAACTAAAGATGGAGATCTAAACATTCCTTGCTACGAAGCAGATACAAATTTTTCAATTGTGACTAATGCCATTCACATAAAAGATCCATTGTTGGAACAAGAAAAACAAGGGTCTCTGTCTGTCTTACTTGCTTGCAAAGATGGGCATCTTTATTACTTAAACCTGTACCTGATCCTTCCCAAGGAGTTAATATCGAATCGGACGATCATTAACATCTTTGATTTTAGAATCGATAAGAACTTAATCAATACAGTGGTTCCAGATATTATTTTGGGCAGAGTACAGAGAAGAGATTACATCGTTGACATGTGCTATCTGTCGCACAAAATTGTTGTTGGTGTCACTGTGAATAGCATGCTCAAAGTTTTCAATCTTCATCGCAGAGCCTGTATTTTGAGCTATCAGCTCCCTGCTGACGAGACTGGCAGAGATTTATACAAAGTGAAAGCGATTGCCTCAAACCCATACTTACTGAGGAATAACAACAAACACAATTTTCTTGTCTGTGTGTATGTAGCCAACTCTCTAAAGCACACTGAGATCAAGCAATTCAATCTGGCATTTTCGAAATCTGAAAAGAACGGGACCTTTTGCGATTTCAAAGATCTTTCATTCAAAGTGGACCTTGGTACTGATGCAGAATTGAATGAGATTGGAGATTTTCCTGTCGGAGATATGATTATGCATATGGATCTCAATAATTATGGGTTATTGATCAGTGCGTTCTCCTATGAAAGGATCGAAGATCGGATTATCTACCATCGATTTAGCAACGAACTCTCAGAAAATTTACTTGGGTTTGAGAGTGTCATGGACGAGGTGAGAACAAGCACAAAAAAGCGCAAAACTTGTTTTAATCCCCATTGCTCTGTTCAGGTACTATTATTAATATTATAACCTAAGAACTGACTTTGTAATAGGATCAAATCCAGAGTCTGCTAGAAAACCCAAGCGTGATATCAAACGATTTAGTTGCTCACTTTCTGAATACTAAGTTTCCAAGTACGACAACTCCATCTCCAGCCCACTCGCAGTTGTTCTTGCGGGAACGTTTGTTTGGACTTTTGAGAAGCAAATACAGCACCACAACAGCTGTCTCGCAGAATAATGAAAGCGAACAACATCTCTTGGCAGAGCTTTACGATTTCTGTCGAAAGGAAAATATCATTAATGAAGTTATTTTACATCCAACGAACGATTTCTTCCCTCTAATCCTGAGATCCAGAGAAATCAGCACGTTAGTGAGCACAACAAATCCAGAGAGTTATGGCCATGCGATTCGGCATTTGAGCAGTCAGTTGGAGAAAACTGAGGAAATTTTTCATTTAATTGACACATCCTCCAGTTCTCCGCTCACTATTTTTGTGTCAATGCTAGCTGTTTTGAAGCGGTCGGCTGGAGATCTCCCAATTGCTATCAATGACTACCTACGAATCCACCGTGAAAGTGGTCATTTTGTCGAACCTATCACCAGTTACATACAAAGCAAGATCCTCCCTGAAGTTAAACTCAATGATCAAAATGTCCTACGCAAACTTTTCAAACATTTTGCGGGCTTGGGATCATCAGCCGAACCGCTACTGAAGCAATTTATTAAGGAAATAAAACAAAATCTAGGCTCTAGAACTGATAGAGAGAAACAGATGATATTTGAAAAGAGGAATATCTGGGGACCCAGTATCGTTTACCTACTTAGTCAGGGACTTCGAGATTATGTTGACAATACTTTGGAACTTGTGTGTCTGTTCATATTACTCCTTAAATTCACGCAAAAAGCTCACTGTACAGTTCCAGATGGGCTCGAAGTGGATATTGAAATCGAAATGACGCTTAAAGACCTCGCCCAAACACTTGCTGGGCTCAAACTGCTCTCACAGGCTCAGATCAATGAGCACGCGCTTGATAAACTCGATTCTGATGACTTAAAGAGCTACTCATACATTGATCAATTAACATGCTTCTGTATCACTGAGAAGAGCAAGTACTTCCCACCGGAGTTCGAGTACTCTTCTAAGGACGTAAAACACATCGATGAAACTAATTTAATCTTTTTTTTCACGGCAGCCATTTAACTGGTATTTGAAGACACATAAAAATTTGCTGACTGCTGTTTCTTTTGATGCTTTCACCACTGACTTTAAGAATGCTCCTAATGTTTTCCAATTCCTCGCTGAAAAGGTTCCATTAACTAGATAGCAATCTTTTTGAGCTGATTTCACTAGCGACAACATGAAGCATTGGCCGATTTGACATCTCTCATTGAATGCAAGAATCCTGGCTACCAATATTTTAGAGCCATCGGTTTGAATGGTCCAAATCAAAACAAACGAGGTATTTTTCATTCTTTTTAATGTAAATTGATCACCTTGTACTATTTTTAGAAATGATGAAATCTTTGATGTATGTCGCTGCGTTCATAAACCGCATGTCGAACAAATCACATGAGCTTAATCGCAGCCTATATGATGCAATTTGGTATCGCTGTGAAAACCTCAGCGATATCTCACAAAATGGTACCTACACTTCTTAGAAATGGGGAGTACAAATTAATATTCTCTTTTTTTTCAGTTGTTGAGAACTATGCCTCTCCTCTTGTGAATTTCATTCAAGTAGCACTCAAATACTCGTTTAGCACGTCGTCTTGTGCGAGAGCCTCCTTGTCACAGTTTGGATTGTGCTTGACTAGGTTATATGAAGGGACATCGGTAATTTACCTGCATGACATTAGCTTCATTTAGTTTTTTTTTGTTCATTAAACTAGGTCAATTTTACAAGAGAAGTCTTTAGATCGCTGCTTTCCAGCCAAGACTACAATGCAGGCTATAATTCGCTGTATCTTTTACCTGAGTCCTCTCCAGAGTTTGATTCCTGCATCCGGAATCTTTATCTGACGATGGCTGAGAAAGGCCAACTGCAGACATTTGCGAAATATCCTTTTGATTCATCGCTCTTTATACTCGTAATTAATATTAACAATACATTCCTCTCAGTTTGCTCTCAAAGGTAACTCGTTCCGTGGAAGATGCTGCTTTAGCTGGACTGTCCAACATTGAGAATGACGGTGGTAAAAGCCTAACACCGGAAATGGTCTACTTTAGTCTGGAAGCTAGCATCAAGCATTATCATGATGCCATTTCGTTCTTTTTAGAGCGTGATTTACATAGAAATGTAATTACTTCTTTCTCCTTTGAACTTTAAATTTTAAAAATTTTTTCTAATTAGGCGGGATCTCTCGGACTCCGATATTATGAGACCCTCACCAGAATCTTTGAAAAATACAAATCATCTTTCTCCACTGACCATCTTTTCAAGATCCTTCATCACCGCAAGAACATCCTAACGCATTGTATCTTTTGCCTCGACTCGAGTTCTTCAGGAGTTGGATTCATCTCCCAATTGAAATCAAAAACAAGAGTGAAGAGATCCAAGGCAGACTTGAAACCTTATTCCTCGATTTGGAATGTCGGAACTGAAAGTACTCAAGAAAAGCTCAAAAAATTGCCCCAAGACGAAGATGACGAGGAAGAACTCGTCGATTTGAAGGTCAATAATGTCGACTTGATTGGAAGAGACAAGCTAAATCAGAGTTTACAGCTCATCGAAGCGAGGTTAGTGCTCCAAGAAAAGCTGAACATGAAAATTCAGGAGACTGCCTACAATTCCATAAGTACGATAAGTCGCTTGCTTATCATCGGCGGGGAATACAACACAGCATTTTCGTTCTTGAAAGCCTTTCCTCAAGCTGCTAACGATGTGATCTCAGCCTTATTAGTTAAATTCATACTAAAGAAAGGTAAATCCATTCTAATATATTCTTTAACACCAAACTAATACGATGATATAGAGGATGAAGAAGATGAGGGCTCGGAGGTTGGTGAACTTGAATTGTTCCCTCTATTGGAAAAAGCCCTTAAGGTTTTGGATGCAGATAAGATTCCAGAGGCGATTAAATTCACCGCAAATTCCCTTCTGAAGATCAAAAAGAGCTTGAATAAGCCGCTTGAGCTTCCTAAATTCCTGTTAAATCTTTTCTGGAAACATGGTCCAACTCTTCTACTTGCACTTTACATTAACTACGGACTCACTCAAGTAAATTCCACTTGCTTAAGATAAATCTAAGTATATTTTTAGAATGCTGTGTTTACTCTCGATAAAATCCTTCAGCACAATCAGCTATTGTGCAACGAACCAGGCAGGAGGAAAAATACTGCTGCGATTTACATCGATCCAGTTCTCATTAAGAATGTAAAATAAAATAATTTCTTCATGAGGTGTAAAACTTAATGATAAGTTATTGGAGCTCTGCACAAAAGACACTTACGACATGAAGGACAGGGGCGCTGCAGATGAGAGTGATGATGACTACGATGATGAAAGTGACAAAAGGAGATTACATGATAGCACTGCATTACGTCAATTCATCATTGCCAAATTGAAGTTATAAAAAATGGCATAAAGATAATTTCATTTCCTTTTTTTTTTTGGGGAAAGGATTCGCTAAACTTGGGAAAACCGTAAAACTACGGAAGCTATTTGGTCTATTTCTTACTCGGTACCATTTTTGCTTTTTGAATAGATTATCTATCCATACGTTGTATATATATGATGACAGAGTATTTCTTCATCTCATTTTCATGGAGCGATGAACACGATAAACGAAATTCTAAAATATCAATCAAATCCTAAAATGACCCTCAGTCTCCGACATATTATTTTGAATAACCATAAAAACAGGTCAAAGTTGAGAGAGAACTAATTTTTCTCTATGTCAAAATACTGTTATGAAAGTAGATACTTAAGCCGAGAAATTTATCGTTAAATATACAGTATAACTTTCGAATACAGCATTTTGAACGAAAAAATGTTATAACAACGACAATTGATATTCTTACGACTCGAATTATTGAATCCTGATACTAAACAGCATCTGATGAAAAGTATAAATTATAATTTTGATCGATTATCTGTCTAAATCTTAGTTGAAGGGACCTTTCGATTTGTACATTGGATCACCAAACATAGATTCATTCCCCTTCAACTTTTCCTCTATGAGCGAGGAAAAATTTTCTGGATTACAGCTCTTTCGCCAGATCCTCCCTCTTGCGTTAATAAACCATATCTGGACCTAATGAATGATTACTATCGAGATATCGAGTTATAATATACTTGTTTGAGTGTCATGCCAGTATCTTTCGAGAGCTGGACTTTCTCTTGGTAGTTTGGGTAAGGATCGTTAAAATGCTCCGTGAGCCAGTTTTTTAGAATTAGAAGCGCCTTCTTGGGAATTTTATTTTTTCCTCTTTTGCCTTTTCTACTTGTGGGCGCGACGCTCTCTTCGTTATCTTCCTCTTGTTTCGAATCAGCAGAGTCGTTTTCAGAGGAAGCAAATTTCTAATGACAATAAGGAAAATTATTTTTCATAGAAACATACCTTGCTTTTTATCGATTCGGTGATTGATGCATAACTTTTAGTGAGTTCTTGCTTGGCGTTCATAATGATCTTATCTAGATGACTTATTGGCAAGTACTGGAAGAGTCCATCAGCTTCCAGCTGTTTTCTTAACACCAGAATAATTTCATGTGCGGAGTTTATGAAATATTCCTTCGCTCTCGCTTTTAATAGCATATCATCTCCGCTCTAAAAATTAAGCGGCGGGCATTAGATGGCACCATCAATAAGAAGAATGATAGGATTTTAATCAACTGACAGACAATTAGAGAAATTATAAGGTTACCGCTGTGATATTCTCTGAGGTTGCAGGCTTTTCTTTGGTCTGTTCTGTCAAAAACTCTTCGAGGTTGTTGAAAAGCATTTGGAAGGTGATTTCCTTGTTCAATTGATAGCCTAAGAAAGAGATTGTTCGTTATACTAAGAACAATATGATTTAATTACTCCTATTATCTACCTCAGAAAACGAATGGGATAGTAGGGTATGCATGGGATTTGCAAGTTTTGGGTTGTCTCTATTGAGAGGACGAGAGGCCAGTGTGAATATTAGAAGGGTAGTGAAGCGGTTTACATTTGGTTTTGATGGGAGCCTTCTGTTTTTACTCGAACCACTGCTGGTTTGCTTTTTTTGTTTAAACGAAACTTTTTTCGATAATAAATATCGAATTGGAAGAACCTTAACGTTCAGAATTTTCAGCCGTCGAAAAAATGAAAGACAGTTCGAGATTGCTTTTGAACCAATTTTAGTTAGAGTAAATTTGTTAAATTTCATTAATATTTCAAAATCCTATTTATTCCATCTTAAATCTTGAATTTTCAACATACATCAGACGAAATAGTTCAGTGGAAATTGATGCAAAAAATTCTATAAGCGATCTTGATTCTTCAAGAAGATTCTCTGTTATGATGCGAATGAAAATTATTAAAAAGAGCTCAGCATTCCAATTTTTTGTGTTTTTGGAATTATAAATGCTCTTTCAGGAATAGTGGAAGTTTCATGCGCTCTCATGGATAATAAGGAAGCGTTAAGCTATCTATTAGCAAGCCTTATTCAGAAGCAGATATCGTATTCTCAGAAATATCTCTTCTAAGAAATATCTCAAACTATATTTCAGATTGAGAAAGCCTCAAATGTCCTGAATCAGCTGCTAGAAGTTGTTGGACGGGCTCACTCGCCAATTGAGATTTATTGGTTACAGTGCATCACTCAAAATCAGAATTCCTTCAAATTTTGGAAATTACATTGCAGATATTTGAAGCTACGAGTTACTTACTGGTAAATTTCAGAGCTTTCTTAAATTGAAAAGCAATAATAATCGAAGAGAACAATCACTACTAAATTTTCTCTGCTTGATTAAAATATATGCGGTCTGCAGCTGTTACAATGAAATGAAATTTTGAAGGCATCTAAACTAGCTCATCTGCCATCTAAAATTCGGTTACTAATTAGAAAATTGTACATAATCAATCTTGATGATTGAGCAATCGTGACATTAACCAAATAGAAGTTGTTATTTATTAGTATTAATCACAGTTGTGAAGCTGTGAGTTCGAATCTTATTTTTTACTATCTTCTATTATCAGCAATTCAGCTCCTCTAATGCAATTTTATTCAAGCAAGCCGAAATTTTTACTTTCTTGTGTTTTTTTTTTTGTGTATGTAAACAGTGGGAAACTCGTTCCAAAAGGTTTATTTTTTTAGATGCAAGAGCAGGATAGAGATGAAACACAAATAACTTTGAGAATGTCTCATTGGTCTATTAGTCATTAAATGAAACTTTGAACTGGGCTGTTGCAGGAGTATCGCAATTCCTTGATTTATGGAAGAAATTATATAATACTTCAAGTTTCCCCTTTCCATGAATAGCCAATCCGATACCAAGGCCAGCGCTGACTCTAAGGTTTTCTTTAAATGTATTCTTACGCTCTAAAGGACTACTCTGCCAAACCTGCCCTGGAAGGTAAAACCAGCTCAAGTGTAGGAAAGGAGTCGCATTGACCTTCGAGAGAACAGGATATTTATAGAGGTTAAGCTTGGTTGTGTTTGCCAAGAAAAGATCATTGCCCACATGATCACCCAAAAACTCGTAGCCTTTCTCACCTACATTTGGATGGAATCGCTTGCTGTAAGGATAATCACGGTTCCCAATATCAGAGAATCCTCTCGATTGGAGCTGGTAGAATCTGTCGTTCATTCGTATAGGGCGACGTCCAATAGGTATCAAAATTCCAGCTCTAAACGCATTCTCAAAATTGACATACTCAAGTGGGCGAATGTTTTCAATTTTTTTGAAATTGAAGAATTTTCTGTGAACCATGTCAAATTTTAGGAATTTTGTAGCGTATGGAGTGAAAGCCAGCTCCGCTGATCCTTCAAGATACTGCCCCATTTCTTTTCCGAACATATCGATTTCGTCTTTAAAGATCTTGCTGTACTTAATAGAAAATTTCCTGGAAGGGACCAATTCGTTCTTGAGAACATAGTCCGATACGCTATGCTCAGAGAAATGGTTTGTTCTGAGCGCGTTAGTTATCGATATTGTTTCACGTCTTTCAGGGCGTCTGATTTCGATACTGGCTCCGTCACTTTGTTCTTCTGCGCTGGAGTTCAAATATCGATTGGAGCGTTGATAGGAGATGTCGAGGATCGATTTCGAGAGGACATGTGGGAAGAGCATGGAGAAAGTATAAGCGCTTTGTTTGCTTGCACTAAAACTTCGGTAAGCCTCGAATGTTATGGTTTCAAGGAATCCGAGCCGGTTTCTAGTTAGCACCTTTGGGGAGAGATATGCTCCATCTCTATCGAAGTCTTGACTCAGTTCTCCGGCGAATCTTCCTTTGGGAAATAGATTCATCTTCACTGTTACAGATTCTGGGTCTGGGCCAGGTTCAATACTGCAATTTGCCTCTTTGAACGCAGAAGAATCCTCGATTCTTTGATTGAGGGCTTCGATATTCTTAACAACTTGATCGAAACCTTCAACGTGAGTAAGATCTCGTACAAGGAGCCTAGCCATGATTGGATTCACCATCGATCCCTCAAATTGGTAGTTGACGCGGCGAACCTTGTTTTCAGGGTCATAATACTTCCCGAGCATAGTGGCAGCTCCTCGTTCTTGGGAGGGAAGCAAGGCGTACCTAAAAGGATGAACAGGCTGGAACGGAACCTTTTCGGTTTTAGCTTCTGAGGGCTCAGAAGGTTCATTCTCCGTAGGCGCCATTCTTTGGTTATGTATCTCAAACGGATCTTTGTTTGCGAAGGGGTTTAGAATGTTTTCACCTTCAGACATGATCTAAACACGCAGGCCTTACGATTATTTAAAATCTTTTTATGAGTGATATTTTCTTTCGAATTCTAAATTATATTTTCAAGTATTTGTATGATGAAGTGAAATTGCTGCTGGGTGTCTGAATTAGAAATGGCATGCTGCTCTTCTCAAGGCTGTATTTTGTAATTTATATCGATTTAGCATCATTCAAATTTTTCCGAAATATTTTCATTAGAATTCTATGCACGATTATCTAATGATTTTGATAATGCTGCAGATTTATTTTCCGTTGTTCAACTCTGCTTACTTATTTTCAAGCACATTAGTGCGCATGTGGGCTATATTTTCATCACGCCAATGAGAACAAGCTACTTTTCTCAAAGAATATAACTTTTTTTGGATGATATATACCCTAAATACAACAAAAGAATGTCATCGACTCAAGCCTCTGTAACCTTCATGCTTGAATCATCATTATCTGATGAATTTTCAATGACTAATGGATCTTCTTCTTTTAGCAATCTCGTCTCAATCATTTCAATTTGATAGTTATAATCAGTCCTCCAAAGAATCAAACCAGCCATTATTCCCATTGAAGTAATAGCCCCACCGACTCCAAGCCAAATGCCTCTGGTATAAAGCTTAACAATTACCCCGAATATGTAAGCACCACCAAGGCCTATCAAATAAAACGCAATCAAGTAGAGCAATGCTGTTATTTTCTCTCTTCCGGCTCCCTTTAAGATGCTGGTTATCGTTAATTGCAGTGTGTCAATGGGCATGAAAATTAGGTAAATAATCAATGCATCAATTGTTGCCTCTTGCACTTCTGTATCTGGAGTGAGGAAACGAGCTAATGCATCTTTAGTGAAGAATATGAGAACAAATTGAAAGAGAACAATGATGCCAGCAGCTGTAAAAAGTGCTTTCGTGACCACGACCGCTTTGTTATAGTCCTTCAGTCCTAAGGCATTTCCAATATAGATTGATCCGACTACCGAGAGTCCAATTGTAGGCGTATAAAGTGCACAAACAATCGCGTACGTGAAAGCCTGAGCTGCGATCTGAACTCTGTCGAATTGTCCAGAAATCAGCGTGCAGAATTCGTAAGCCAGCCACTCCAGAATCATGAAAGAAGCGATGTAGAATTCGTTCTTCAATTGTTTCCACCATCCTTGGAGACATTCCTTTGTTGGTGGTAATCTCGTTTCCTCAAATTCTTTGCTGACGAGGATATACAGGAAAAGACAGATCGCTCCAGATAATTGAGCTATTCCGAAAGCAAGACACACGCCTGGAATACCTAATTGAAGTTTCTCCACAAACAGCAGGCACCAAAAGTAGTGAGTAACACAAATGATCCCTTGGACGATCATCGGAGGTAGAAACACATTTTGGGCCATAACGAAAGCTTTAAATGTATCATAGCATGACATAGCTATTAGCGCAAGAGCTGAATAGACGCAATAATCTCTTGCAGCTGCGGCAATTGGCTCTTCTACTCCAATTAACAGGAAAAAGTAATAGGAAACGAAGCAGAGAGCATACGATGGGAAAAACATCGCTATTCTCATGACGAAAGCTCGGTGGAAATAGAGCGAGAAAACGCGGAAGTTTCCAGCTCCGAAGGCTTGTGCGCCAAATGTAGATGTTCCTGTATTTAACCCCAAAACCAAGCTCAAGTAGGTTGCCACTAGCCAGGTGTTGCCCAATCCTACTCCGTCGACTTCAATGTTTGAGCAGTTAGAAGCAATAAAGCGGAGGTTGACTAATGGCATTACCAATTGGGCGAATAGATATGCTGCAGTTGGGATTACATTTAGCAAAATCTCAGTGAAATTGCTCATAAAGTTGTACTCCTTGGAGTCCTCTTTTTCTTCGAGTAAGATCTGTGAAGTTTCTCCTTCTGTGTTTTCTATTGGGTTTATTGACGCCATGGCCTATTCTTCTCTCTTCTGGCAAATTTGTATTTTATTAGAATTTTATCAGAAAAGAACTGAATCATTTATTTAGAAACTGGCAGTGCTTCTCAAGTTTAAATTGTACTTCATGAAAAAAACAAAAAAATAGAATTAGTTCTATAGAGGAATTTTGAAATTCAAGCATTTTTCTATTATTTTTCGGTGTTTGTTTACGCATAATAAAGCAGGCAACAATTTAGCCTAGGTTATTAAGGCTAGTTCCACAATATGTCTTTGTTTGTTTATTTGTTCAACAGAAGAAGTGCTCTTGAATTGACTCCTATCATGTCTTACAAAACACCACATGGGCATTAATACCGTTCTCGATTAATAAAATCCTTTCTGGTGGTGCCTGAATCGAATTATGATTTATGACTTCATATTATTCCTCAAGATGTTGCTGTGCGTCAGATCATTTTCTCTTGCTAAATAAAGCTTTATTTATTTTGAAGCATGTTGTTGTTATACTTTAATTTTCACTAGTATTTTCCTCTACGAATATTCCTTTTGTGTCATATATTTTGATACATTTGCCAAATAAGCAAAAACTTGTAAACTCAAATATCCGCTATTAATTTCATATCCTAGTTCAATGAATGCCTATCATCTAACACTGAAACGTCGTCTTTAACCAATCTCGTTTCGACGTCTTCAATTTGTTTTCTATAATCAGTTTTCCAGAGGAGATAGCCAGCCATCGCTCCCATTGAAATGAGAGCCATACCGATTCCAAGCCAAATACCTCTTGTATAAAGCTTAACAACTGCCCCAAATAGATAAGCGGAGCTTAAACCGATCGCGTAAAATGCAATCAAATATAACAATGCTGTTACTTTCTCTCTTCCAGCTCCTTTCAGAATGCAGGTCGTTGTTAACTGCAATACGTCAATGGGCATGAAAATCAAGTAAACAAGCAGCGCTGCAATCGTTGCGTCCTGTACTTCTACATTTGGAGTGAGGAGACGTGCCAGTGCCTCTCGTGGGAAATAAATTAGACAAGCTTGGAATATGATGATGATTGCACTGGTAGCATAAAGGGCTTTGGTAACAGCAACAGTTTTTGCGTAATCTTTCAATCCCAAGGCATTCCCGATATAAATTGATCCAACTACAGTGAGTCCGAGCAAAGGTGCAGATAACACATAGAGAATTGCATAAGTAAACGACTGAGCCGCAATCTGAACTCTATCGAATTGTCCAGAAATCATCGTGCAGAATTCGTAAGCCATCCACTCCAGAATCACGAAAGAAGCGATGTAAAATTCGTTTTTGAGTTGCCCCCACCATCCTTGAAGACACTCCTTTGTTGGTGGCAATCTCGTTTTCTCGAATTCCTTGTTGACAAAGATATATATGAGGAGACAAATTGCTCCAAACACGTGAGCGATTCCAAAAGCGAGACCAACTCCAAGGATAGCTAACTTCAATTTTTCCACAAAGAGCATACACAAGAAATAATGAACCACACACATTACTCCTTGAACAATTGTTGGTGGTATAAAAATATTCTGTGCAATGATGAACGCTTTGAAGGTGTCGTAGCATGACAAGCCTATCAGGGCTATCACTGAATAAACACAATACTCCCATGCAGCTAAAGCGACTTCCTCTTCAACTCCAATCAATCTGAAGAAGTAATATGAAATGAAGCAGAGAGCATACGATGGGAAAAACATCGCTATTCTCATAAGGAAAGCTCGATGAAAATAGAGAGCGAATGTGGCGTAGTTGTTTGCTCCAAAGGCTTGAGCCCCAAATGTAGAAGTTCCCGTGTTTAAACCCAGAACCAAGCTCAATGAGACTGCCACTAGCCAAGTGTTGCCCAATCCAACACCATCGACTTCAACATTTGAACAGTTTGCAGCAACAAAGCTGAGGTTGACTAATGGCATTACAAACTGGGCAAATAAATATAATGTCGAAGGGATCACATTGAGCAAAATCTCCTTGAAATTATCCATAAATAGATTTGGATTCTCTGGGGTTTCGAGCAGGCTCTGTGAATAATCTTCTGACTTTTCGTACGGATTTGTTGACTCCATTGCCTTCAATAGTATCTTTAGATCAATTTATTTTGTTAAAATTTTATCGCAGTGCTTCCCAAGTCTATATCTGCGTGCCTATTTACAGAAACACAGAAATATTTACTTTAATTTTTACTTCATGATTTGAATTTCACTTATGTTATTCCATATTCTTTCAGACTTAAATATTGATCTCTCTAGCTCTTTCCTTTCTTAAAATAATCTTCTCTAGCTCTTTTCTTTATTAAAATCGTTTCTAGACTCAGCAAATGAGTTTCATTTTTCATGCTAACAATAGTTACTTTGTTGTTATTGTTTTTCAACGATATGAATATTTATTCAACTGATTCATATCTATTCTTTGTCAAAATTTCACATGAAACTATTTTTTTATCAACACAGCACACCAATTTGCATGGTCATAATAACTCTTCTCAATTTCTACATTTTCGACATTTTTGAGAATATCTTCCAGTTCTCCCTGTTTGAAGAGGTGGTAATATCGTTTGTAAACCACAGATTTCTTCTCCTCACTGACAAAAGTGTCGTAATCAATGATCTTCTTACTCGTAGCAAAGCTCTTTTCGGAAACAAGATCTGGCTCTTTCTTCTCTTCTGGCACATCACTTATCATGGAAGATTCATTCAAAGCATTCGTCATCTTCTCATCGTCTTCATATTTTAATTGTAAGTGCCATGGGATAAGAACGTCCTGATGCTCGTATTTCTTTCCAGTGTCTTGCTCGAAAGCCCAGACATAGACCAATATTTTTCCTCCGGTTCGAACGACTCTTGCTAGCTCCCGAACAGCTTGAATTCTTAATTCCCTAAGAAATTAATATATGTTAGACAAGAATCCACATAAACGCGCTTACTTGGTGGAAAAATGATGAATCACAGCAATGGAAATCACTGCGTCCATGCAATTTGATCGTAAAGGAAGTCTCAAGCTGTCTGATGAGAAAACTTGGAAGCTAATATCGCGATTCTTGCAAATTTCAATTAAGTTTTCGCTTCTGTCGCTTCCGAGCATGTAGATGTTCTCGTTGTTTATGCCGAGGTACTTCCCATTTCCACAGCCTAAGTAAATTATTATTATGGTTGTTAGGTAATGACTTCGAAAAGGACCAGTTTTTTACCAATATCTGCTACGAATGAACCCTTCTCTAATGAAAGCAAGAATTCACTGACTTGGGGCCATGGTCTGACTCTGGTGTAACTGAAATGTGGGGCAATTTTATCATAAGTGTCATAGACATATTTCTTTTCGATCTCACCCGGTTTGAGAACATTCTGTGCTTTCTCTTCCTCATTCAATTTAAATTCTTCAGGCTCTCCTTCCTTTGCACAATCTCCTTTCTTCTTGTTCCCAGCTTTTTCTTTGTCTTCAATTTCTTTGAATAATTTCTTCATTTCATTGGGATCGTACCCTTGCGAATCACAGAAATATGGAAAAGCGCATTTGCAAGGCGCTTTTTGAATTTTTCTAAACGTCAAAGAGATTCTCCTCTTTCTGAAAATTAGCTTCCCTTCCACTTTATCCAATTTTCTAGTAGCAATCGAATGATACCAGGCATAACGGCCCTCTCCAGTGAAAATAACAACACCTCGTCTTGGGAAATAGAGATGCTTCTGTTCGAGTTTCTGATTTCTGAAGCTCATTACAACTCCGCTGATAAGACTTATGGAAACGAACATTTCCTCAAAGGGAGAGTGTGAATCCACATGTGGTGGAATTCCTTGACCCGGAGCGTAGTCGTTGATAGTGCACTGATCAAAAGGCGCTTGGTTGTACTTTGAGGCAATTTCCTTGTTTAACTTCTCCATTAATGGCTTAAATATCTCAGGGAAAGGTTCAATAGGTCTCATCTTGTCAATATTATTTGTGCCGTAAAGAAATTCGTAACCGTAATGGACTACTCTTCTGTTGTTCATGGGGTTCCATTTCACTTTATCTAAGAATTTGACGATAGCAGTCTCGTATTCTTCGTCAATGAAGTCTTCCAGAAGAGTGAGTCCAGAGATCGTCAATGACCGAGAAGCGTTAGGAAAATCGACGTTTTGATACTTCAAGAAGCTATCTAACCCAATTTTCGAATAGAAAAAGAACACAGTTCTTAATTTTTCTTTGAATGTGATTTCGAAACTGTTCGCCACAATGTTGCTATCTTCTAATTTCGTGGCGCCCTTCAAAAAATTTTCGGCCTGTTCCACTGTTTTAAATTGCACAAGCCCATACGGTATTCCTGGGAAAATATGGACTTCCACCTCTCCGTAAGGTTGCAAGAATTTGTCTAATCCGATAAAATCAGGTTCATCGCCTAAAATGTTGATGAGATGATTTATTTGGTTCAGCGTGTGTTACCATTTCCAAAGTGTAGGACAATAACGTCAGTTTTGGGGACATTTGTGACTAAGTCATCGAATTTCTTTTTTTCTTGTGTGCAAAGAACCTACGGAATAAAGCAGTAAAGTTTAGGGTGTGAATTTTAGTGGTAGTTTGGAGTACTTTGATTCCTTGGCCAAGTTTCTTGTGCATCCTATAATCCATTTGACTATTTGGCTTCTTGGTTGGAGATTTAGTCTTCCCATTTGTAGTTTCGGCGATGTCATCGGCAAATGTAATTCCGTTCGTCTCAAGTTCGGGATCAGTCATTAGATAATTGTTAATAATTCAATGAGGTTCTAGTTCTGTGATGAAATGGTGATTTAATTTTTACAAATTATGAATTAATGAGTTGATACATGTTCTTCTTTGTTTTATCAGCTCCAAAATATGATTCGCTGAGAATTTATTTACGAATAAATTCTGATAATAGCTAATTAAGTACCTTTTTAAGCTTTTCACTCTTCTAACCTTTTTTTGAAATTACTTCTTTCTTAATCCGTTATCATAATGGCTACAAGTCCAAACCACAAACAGCATTGAATAATCGAAGGATGTCTTGTAATAGACTTTTTACATACTTTAATTACCAAAAGCCAGCATGGAAATGAAAAATAACTGCCCTGTCTTATTTGTTTTATTTGAGTAGCTTCTAATAGAATTTAAGATCATGGTTGGTTCTTCCTATTTGTTGCTCAAAATTAAGAAATAAAACTTGGAAGGGTCCTATCGAGTAATCCCTTAGGAATAAGTTTTCTAAATAGAAGTCCAACAAATAACTGTTACTTTGATAAGTTAGGATTACTACCTAGAAAATATTGTTATAAATTCATAGATGAATGTGTTTAAAGATGCAAATCCGAAAATATAATTCAAGATATGTAGTTTTTTTATGACTCTAAATATCAAAGTATCTAAATAAATCTTAATGGTGACTTAAATTCGTAGCTAAATGTACTTCTCCGCGTTGCGAATGAAGAATTTAGAGTCTATCTTAGGGTAACATCCTCATTGGAACAGCAGTAAGCAACCGCTGATTCTATGATACAACGATTGAATGTAATAGTTATATTTGTTTTTTTAATCTGTCATTCTCTAATTAAAAGAAAATAAGGATTAAGAGAATCAAAGATATTTAGTACCTATCCAGAAAATAACATATTCTTTTTCGTCCATGAGTGGTCTCTTCCCAATAAAAATCAAATCTATTTTTGAAAAATTCATCAAATGTCGAAGAAGTGGAAGTTTACTTTTTGTTTGTTACGCTTTCTTCTTTCGTCGTCGCTGTCATCGGAATCTAATAAAAGCGCAATGAATAATTGTATAACAAATTTACAAATTACCAGTAATAAAGGAAGATTCACTCGATTTAGACTCAATATCATCGTTTTGTTCAAGATCAGTTGGAGTATAAGGCAAACTTTTATGCTGCTGCGGCCTTAAACCTGTGCTTTGAACGCCGCCTGCTACTGCTCCTCCTGCGTAATGGCCTACGTTTGCGAACTAAAAGATTTAGACAGGAAACTGCAAGATTCAAATACATCATTCGCAGGAATGGGGGCAGCCTTATTTTGACCTCCCTTTTTGGAGCTCTTTTTCTTTGATTGATTCTTATTTGCAATATTGAGCTTCGCTTTGACGTACCTTTCGAGCTCACGTACTTTCCTTATTGGCAACAAATCAATATCAAATTCGAGCACTTCTTTATTGTTTGCTGAATCAGGGATTCCGTCGCTCACGATCTGGCAGACCCCGCGAAGGTATTCTGGGGGGAGGTTTCTGATCATTTGACCAAGCTGTCTTTTCTCTTGCATTGTCATCGGTTTGTCCAACGCCGAGGAAGAAGTCGATTTTTGAGGCTTGAGGCTCGTAGCGATAGGCGATCCTGTTAATTTCTGGCTATTTAATTCCTTTAATTCTTTTGAAAGACGCTCCACTTGGCGCTGGAGCTGCTGTATATTGTTGCCAGGTAGAGTTGCATTCTCTACTTCTTTAAAGATCCTTTCAAAATAAGCACTCATATCTTTAGTCATTTGAAAGATTGGAGACTTCTCATCATTATAAATAAAAGCGTTGTTCCAAATTTTCCTCACGTCACTTGCAAACTCAAGTGTGCTAGAATACACGCCATCCTTGAGATTCTTCTCGACTTTCGAGAGATCCATCGGATCACGAATTGTTTGATAATAATCAGGGACTAAGTTTTCGTCGACAGGATATAAGAATGGAGTGGCATTGGGATGTTTTTTCAGCTTTTGAAGGACAGAAAGGCACTTTTTCGTCCCGTCAGTTAAGTTTTTGGCCTTGGCCCCAGTCCCATAAGAATCAAAATCACTATATTTTTTTTCAAGGTGATTTGGTTGATTTTTCTTGTCTCGCAGGGCTCTCTTGGGTGCGCTCTCACCGTTAGGTTCGTTCTGTGGCTGGCGTTTTGTTACCGCACCTTCCTATATGAATGAGTTAGTCTTCTGGTTTTCGAGGTAGAATGCAAAAGGAGAGGAACAGGCAGGGGAGGTCAACAAAATAACGAGGTTGAAAATAACTAAATTCCGAATTTTGTTTACTGCAGTGAATTGTTTTTTTGTTGGCTGAGGTGTTGGTTCCTCTTTTTTAACGGGAGCATCATAAAGTTTTAAACTGAAACCTCGGGGCAAAATGCTTTGCAAAATCTTAAGCTGGGACGCCGTGAGTTCCGCTTGATAACCAACATTTCTTCTACCATTAGCCTGAATAAAAAGTATTTAGCGCTTAATGATTTCTAAATTAAACCTCCATTCAACGTCTATAAACGGTCAAAGGCGATCTTTAACAAATTCAAAATTTATTATAACAACAGCAGTGTTTTCTATTTATTCAAAATGCATTTGCCTTAAAATAAATCAGCAACTCCGATACCGTTCTTACGACGTATTAATTATTTTAAGTATTTACGTGTTTAAAAGGCAAAATTTAATTAAATCAGAGTGCCAAAGTATATACAAATTAGAAATGCATAAACATCGTTTCTAAACGCAAAGGAAAAATATCTGTAAAGATACATACCTAGATGTTAATACCTAGAGCTGCTTTGAGAGTGAAGAGCAAGCTAAGCGTGGTTTACCTTCTATCCAAGTAGAGAGAATCACGCTAGTAAAAAGCGTGTTTTCGAGAAAGTTAATTAATGGAATGGATTCAGCAAATTCCAAAAATTCTTGCTTCTTTAGGCTTGGAGGTGATTCGAGATGGCATGAAGACTGAGTAGCATATCTCATAAATCCACTGAAGCCAAGAGATGGGTTTTGAGTGCAACATATAAGAAAAGTAGAAATCTAAATTAGTAAACTTTGTAAATCGGATTTGAGGACAGTTTAACTGGCCTGTAATAAATGTAAATTCCCGGGTTTTAGCTCATTGGTAAATAAATACAATTGGTAGCCCTGCCAGAAAAGAGACTCTCTGGGAACGCGCAAACCGAAATCGCCTTTTTATGCAGAGAATGCCACAAAGAAAAGCGAATTTTTTATTTTCTAATCAGTTCACAGGAATGGTACTATCCTGTTTTGTGCTTGTTATCTTTTGAAAAAATGACAGTACCCGCTTTTGGTTGTGCTTTGAAAGGAGTACTCAAATTTATAAGGAGTGAATTAAATGAATTTGAATGCTTTGTATTTTGAAGTTAATTTTGAAACTCTCCATCAAAATGCGAGTTTAAGTTTCATAGCTCTCTCCGTGCTGCAGCACTTCAATAACAACATAAGAGAGTTACTCAAATTCTGAATGCTTATGTATTGAAAAGATAAATTTAATATGCGCAAATTGAAACTTGAAAAGATAAGATTTTAAGATGGATTAGTTTATACTTTTATACTTTTTTTAAGAAATAATAAGTTGTGTGTGCTTTGAACAGTTTCCAATGTTATCCAGGAAAATCATTAAAAAAACTCAAATGATTAGTGCGAATTGTTAGATACGTCAAAAAGTAATCATTATTATCTATATGGTTTAATTCGTTCAAATATGAACTAGACGCAAATTAGCAGCCTACAAAGGTCTGGAAAAATAACATTCTTATCTAAGAATTCGAAGGTTACTCATCTTTTGAGTTGCTTAAAATTTAGTGCTGCTGAACACTAATTGCTTCACAAAATTTTGCAACGAGATCTACAAACTTTCGTATTCTAAACTTCCTTCTTCGGCATGACCACAAGAATTAATTAAATCGCTTGACCTCAAAGAGATTATTCGCGTGTTTTGTTAGTTTTAATACCCAGAAGTACCTAAATTCATCCATTACTAATTACTAAGAGCAAGAAGGTTGCTCGATTCGTAATCTCTCAGCTCCACTAAAAGGCTGAGATTTTTTGTCAAGATTACAAAATTCAAAAGATCTGAAATTTCTTTTCAGGGTTCACGAAAGGATTAAAATCGTTGGTTCGCGCAAACAACTCCAGAATATGAAACTTATATTCAGCACTTATTCCATTTTCAAAGGCATTCCAAGGTAAACAATCTAAAATAAGAAACACTGTGCATATTGTTGCTGTATCAAACATTAGATTCCTTGGTCTCTAGTCTTTACTTAGTGGACACACCAACGGTAGTTTCGTCAGCAACGAACTTCTTGTCAGTCTTTCTCTTTCTGGTGTCAGCGTTCTTTTGTCTTCTGAGTTCTGCTTGCTTGACTAATTGTTGTTGTTTATCCTTTTCGTGCTTCTTCTTGTAGATAGCTTCAATCAGGACTCTCTTGTTCTTGAATTGATTACCCTTGGAAGCGAGGTAGAAGTGATGGTAACTATATTTGTCAGTTTTACGACACTGCTCAAAGCATAATGCAAAATTACAGTTGCTTGGTGATCTTGCCTGCTGATCTGTACTTAGCAAGAAGTCTTCTCAACACTCTTTGTCTGCGAATCCAGAGGACTTTAGTTGGCATTCTGGCCTCTTTAGTACCTCTTCTTTTACCTCTGCCGGTGTGTCTGCCTATTTAAGGAATATTGCAAATTAGGTTTTCTGGGGTCTAGCAAGCGAATCTGGAACCTTTGGCTTTGGCTTCTTCATGGGCACGTGCTCTGGATCTTGAGTGGATGGTGATACTTTTCTTCATGATAAGACCGTCCTTAATGAGCTTTCTGATGCTCATTCCTACAAAGAGTAGTTAAGTTTTCATGGCTTGAGAGAGCCTTTACTGGAGTTAGCCAGAGAAATTTCGTTAGGCTCATTTGGATCTAACCACAGTCTCTTCTTTCCGCATTTGAGTACGGAAGCTGCCAGTCTCTTTCTCAATCTAAGGTTGACCATTTTGTGATTTAATTATTAGAAACCCAATAATTTTGAGACTCGCAAGATTGAAAACTCTTAAATATCTTTCTGACTGAGTCTTGAGCTTATAAAAGTAATATTCTTTTCACCAAAATATTATGATCGGACCTTGAAAGCAGACCCACGATCAAAGGTTTCCGCTGAGAGTAGATAAAAAAATCATGTTTTACTTTTTTAAAGGCGCCTATTAACGAACATTAGTTAACCATCCTTCTCGCTTCGGACTAATTCTTATATGTTTTGAGAAATCAATATATGAGCTTTGATGATTGATTTTGGTTTGTTTATTTTGGATCTCGTTATTTTAGGCAATTTTCCAGAGAGTTAATAAAATTTTCTCAGACCCTAAGACCGAAACTAAATTAGAGCACCGCCTTGACCAAAAAGAGAATCTTCCTGCTTCTACATAATTGCGAATGTAGGTTCATTTTTAGAGTAGCAATACGATTTTTTGGGCTTACTTCAAGTCAAATAAGAAGAATTTAGCTTCCAAAAAACGTTTTCTGAGAAGTCGGTTTCAAAAAAGTACAATGCCCAGCTCCATTGAAAAACAATCTTTTTGAGTCAATAACAGTTTTAACAAATTAGTGGGCCTAAATTCTGTAGCTTAGATATTGTTATGTTGTATTTCCCCACTTTTCACTCTAATAAACTCGCTTCCAAATATTTCTTGTTAATGTAATCCTCACTCGACTATGCCCAGTACCGATAAAAGCTAGGCTTATACGTGCTAAAGAAACAACCAACTCAATCTAAAGGGGGAAAAATGGATATGATATAAAGAAATTTCTTTTACTTTGGGCCTGATTTGTAAACAATGTGCTAAACAAACAAGGAAAGAGAGTATTTTGTGAATATTCGAAAGAGAAGCTGGTGTGTTAATTCCACGGACAAAGAAAGGATTTATTACAATTCATTAACCACCACTTAGTTCGATTCAAGAGTTGATTAAATGATTCAAAAAAATTATTAAAACTCTTGAGGATCCCACGAACTAACCATATCCTAGAGAAAAGAGCTTAAGCAAGAACGCACTCACTCTTTCTTGATAGCATCTGTAGGTCCAAGTGGTTTATAACAGCTCGTTAAAGCTCACTCAGACCACATAGGCATACAAAAAGTATAGACAGAAAATCTGATCGTGTGGTGAGCAGCCAAACTGCTAGTTTTAAAGCTCTCTTCTCATTTGTTGAAATACCACTTTTTTAAAGATGAAAAACAGGAATAATTCTTTGTTATTCTTCTAAGCTCTCATTTAAGAAAAAATAATTTAGTGTAAAATTAAGTTAAATATTTTGTTCATGAACTGGTTGAACATCTCCTATGACGAAGCGCATAATCGGAAAGCACATCAATTAAAGCACGGTTTTGATGATCAAATGCAGCGGAGGTTTTTGGAGCTCAAGAAAAAGTTCTATGATGAGTATCGAATGTCAAAGCTCAAAAACTTTGATCCAAAACCACTCACGGTGAAAAAACCTAAGCCTCAAGGAGAAGAAATCAGTTTTTTTAACGATCTCAAGAGCTTTAAAAATAACAGCCCTTTTGAAGATGGACCGAGGAAAAGAGGCGGGTTGCTTGATAAAAGCATTGATAAAAAAGTAGAAAATTCATTTAACGTCACCCGATCAAAAGATGAGAGCCCATTCGAAGCGAGCCCTCGCATCCAAGCGCAACCGAAACAACCGAAAGCTAAGCAAATCGCACAGCTTCCATCAATTATGCCCAAAAGGGAAGGTCGAAACCCGGCCCCTCAAAGAAGGGAGTATGTGCATTACTCGGTAGATTATGGCACGATCTCAGTCAATTATCAGAACAAATCTCCAAAACTGCATAGACTAACGAAATTTGAGCGCCATAGAGACAATCAGCATGACTCACATCGAACGCTCACATCAAATAATTCAAATTTCGAGCGAAGTGATCCAGAGTCTCCAGTAAATTGCAAGCCTATTATCAGAAATGGGGATCCTAAACTTCGTCAAATCGTAGAGAAGAACTTGTTGAGAGCCTCTTTGGAAATTTCAAGAGTGAAAAAAAAGTTTAGCCAGCAGCGAAATTTAAATTACCTTTTTGCCAATTGAGGTTATTGAGCACTGTTTTATATGGTAGCATTCTTCTATATTATTTTTTTTTATATGATCGTACTTTTCGTTGGAAACAAACGTGTCTATTAATTGTGGTTGTGATGACTTTTACTTTTTCAAACTTTTATTCTGAGCTGCTCTCTACTTTAGCTGTGCCATTAAACTGAGAAAATAGAGATACAAATGCTTTTAATGGACCGAATTTCTTTGGGTTATATTATCGATGATGAGGGATATTGATCGTGGAATCAGCGTGAGAACACAATTTCAAAACTGAAATCATGTGAGAGGTACGATGTTAATAGCGATGTATGGTCAATCGTTGCCGAATGTAATCTTGAAATTAGCGATGCCAGCATCTGCAATTTTAACAACCAGTGGAGATATCGGTTTGGAAGGACCATTGCTAATTAACGAAGAATATGTTGAAGACAATCATGAAGAAACTCAATTGATCAAAGGACGGAAAGAAAAATTGTCTAGACTTGAAATTGTGAAGCTGCCCTGCAAACTTTATTTCCATTTTGGGAAATATCTTATATTACACAAATAGTGACGAGTAATTAGTTTAAAGCTGTCCATTAAACTGATTAAATATCACAATCTTCTGCCTGCCATAATCAACAGCAAAAAATTAATTTTCATAAATAACTGCTGACTTTGGGCACCTCATCATTCATTTTATTTTCCATCCTTCGATGTAATTGCTGAAAAAATCAAGTCATGAGTTTCAGAATTATTTTGGATTAAGCCTGCTTACGATTGAATTAACGATGCGCAAACTTCCCACCTTTACAGGAAGCTTCAGATTGCCTACTCTGTAAATAACAAATTGTTTGTACTTCATCAGAATGCTAATTAAATTTGAATTTTCTTTCTTTTCTACCGGGATTTCTACCGTATAAATAAATCTTCGCCAAAATTTGAAATTTATACTCATAGTGCGCTATTAAATCTTCCGCCAATTCAAATTATTAAATATTTCCCGTACTTTACGCTCAAATTCACAGGTCTCAAAAATGATTTCAGAGAGCTATCAGTCATCTCAAGCTCAAATTAGCACGAAAGAGATTATCCAGAGGTTCAGCAATGACCGCTTTATGCTCCGTCCTGCTTCCCTAAAAAAAGTTGAAGCCATTCTCCGTGCAAATCCTTTGAGTCAATCCCCCGCTGATACACTAAATGCCATCATTTACAATATCAAAAATCTGATACAACACAATCAATCTCTCGTTGACAAAGGTATCCTCGAACCTTCTATCATGGAGGAAGCCATTGAATTGTACCAGAAAAGTCTTCGCGCACCCACAGAAGACATGCAATTAGAAATAAAGATGGATAAAATGAACCTCGGAAGCGAATCGGAAACTGCCAATAATTCAATCGACTCCATTATTGATCTCAAGCTAAAATCTTCAATTGTCTGCCTCAACGCATTTCGAGATTTTCCATATATTTACTACGACACCCAGCGAGGCTGCTTCGACGTCAAAACCCCAACCCCGGAGATCTTAGGAACTGCAGACGCCAAAATTGAAATGTTCAACGAGAGATTTGATATCATCAAAGAGAAACTTATGAGATCGGCCAAGCACAGGTTTTCTCATCAGTCAGTTCTGAAAAACAAAAGTCAAGATTCCATAGAAATTTCTGCAATTGGATCCCTTCTAGGAAGCACCGGAGAAAAAACTGTGCTCGGGCTTCTGACACAACAAGAACTTGGCACATATTATCTAGAAGACAATCATACCAAAGTGAAAATCAGCACAAAATCTATCAAGGAAGTGGAAGGGTTCTTTGTTGAAGGCAACATTGTTCTTGCACGAGGAGAATACAACGAAACTGATAGTCGGTTCCATGTAAAGTCGTTCCTGCATCCTCTGGTGGATTACAAAGATTTTAGCGCGTTTTTGCAGAACAAAGACACGTTCGGAGCCATCAGCAAGGTCGAAAGGATTTTGAGCAGCCTCCTTAGTCTCGAGCTGGGAAAGCTGTCTTTGGATCCTGAAGACATGGATTCTTGGGAGAAAAGGAAGAAGATTGACCAAGCCTATTCTGGTCTCGACCAAAAGCAGGCTCATCTGGGAATATATGACTTGAAACTTGATAGATATTGGAAGGATCAAGATTTCAGTGATTCTAGTGTTATAGTCCTTTCCAATCTCCTCATCGACAGCGTAGACAGCCTTGAGAGATTCGAAAAAGTGCTTAAAGACTGCTCTCTAATCAACCCTTTAATGTTCGTGATAATTGGTGACTTGTCTCAAATGACAAACTATGGAACTACTGAAGAATATGACGAATTCAATCAGCACCTTGACTCTTTCATCAGAATTCTTGATGAGTTTCCTACTCTTGAAGACAATTGCTACTGGGTCTTCATTCCAGGTAAAAAATTCAATCTCTTGTGTCTAGATAATTCATATCTTTTTTTGTACTTATAGGGCCGAATGATGTGGGGCTGAACACTTTCCCTATGCGCGAGTACCCACACAGTTTGCTAGGAAAACTTCAAAAGAAACTGAAACATTTCATCAATGGATCGAACCCATTCAGAATGAGTATATTCGGCAAAGAGTTTACTTTTGTGAGGAGAGATATTCTAAAGGACCTGAGAAGAAATTCGGTGGTTCAAAGCGAGCAATTGGATCTGCGAGAGCAATTGTATGACTCGGTGTTAGCGCAGTCTCATTTGATTCCATTATCGCTTTATACACAACCTATTATTTGGAATTATGATTACACGATGCGACTGCTGAAACTACCGAACTTCCTAGTCATGGCAGATTCACTCTGCTCGGCATATCATAAAGGTTTCCAAAATATTTCTGAGAATGTTTTTGAACATAACATTTTGAATCCTGGTAATTTTGCGAAGACAGGTTCATTTGCTATCATTAAGCCGAACACATTAGAGATATTGAAATATAAGTAAGTGATACTTAGGATATATATGTGCGTTTGAATTCATACTGGATGAGCGTTTACATGTGGAAGTAAAGATTAAAATATTTTCTTAAGTAATCTGCAAGAGCTGTTGCAATATAATTCAACTTCTTAGAGGCTGCATTCCATCATTGAGAGGAGAAAACATAATAATGTTTTGAATTGAGAGCGAGTTAGTGAGAATGCTAGTCTTAACGTGTATTTGCACGAAGTTTCAACCATAACGCTGAGAGTGAAAAAGTAATTTCAACTAACTCAGTACTATCGTATCTCTTCTTTTACGGAGAGGTCGTTATGAAGAGAAAAGAATGGTGGGTGAGGTTGTTCTTCAGTAATCAGTAAGAAGTTTAAGAAATAAAGGTTTTAAAAAAAGCTGTGGGAGGGCAAGATGCATAATCCTGTAAAGTAGATTTGATATGTGAAGCAAGGTCTCAGTTGTTTTGTTTCAAAGTGGAATCTTGTCATAATGAGCATAGCACAGAATTAAATATTGATTATAGGAAGACTAACTACCTCTGATTGCTACAACATATATGGAGGCCTTTAACCTGACTTAGTTGAGACCTCTTCCGAGTTTTTCTTTACCTGCGAAACACGAGTATTTGGTGGGACACTCCTTGTTATCCAGACATTGGATTCGATAATGGATCCTCTCCCAATCACAGTTTTCCCTCCCAAAATTGTGCAATTAGAATAGATGTGAACATCATCTTCTATAGTTGGATGTCGCTTCTGTGATTGAAGCTCTTTATACACTGATATAGCTCCCAAAGTAACATTTTGTGAGATTCGCACTCTCTTGCCAATGTGACTTGTTTCTCCTATCACCAATCCCGTTCCATGATCAGTAAAAAACGGAGCATCGATGGTGGCTCCTGGATTGATATCGATTCCAGTTTTTCTGTGCGCATACTCAGAGATTAGACGAGGGAAAACAGGGACCTTGTTCTTGTAGAAATAGTTTGCAATCCTGTAAGCGCTAAGTGCATAGAAACCAGGGTAGCAGATAATAATTTGATCTCGGGTTTCTGAAGCAGGGTCGCACTGGAAAGCAAAGTCAACATCTTGCTCGAGTTGGTCGGTGATACCACATAGCGCGTCAAAGAAATTTTCAGTCACGGTATAAATACGTTCTCTTGTAGCGTCAGGCTCGATATTTCTGAGCAAAAAGTTTAACTCTTGTTGTGTTTTATTGAGGTCTAAGTAGAGCTCTTGGACGGTTGGATGTACAGGGCCTTTTACTTGAAGCTGAGGAAACAATTGTTCAAGAAGAGTATCGAAAAAAGCTTCAGCTCTCGCGCGATGGATGTGGACTCCTTTTTGAATGTATTTTTGTTGATAGAGTTTGCTTGAGAGGGCTGCAACAGCTTTAAATTGATTCATTCTAATCTTTTCAATCTTAATTTATTTTAAATAACACAGGAGATGAGTTTCAAGGATTTCTCAATTGTTGATTTTGATATTCTATATCATATCAAAGCATAAATTAGAAAGATAATAAAGATACATTTAAAATGTTCTTGCTTGATTTTTCGAAAAAATGCCTGCTGATAGTGAACAAAAATATTAAATTGTGATGTAAACTCTCGAGAATTGGAGACATTTTGCAAATTGCAACTTTATTGATCAGAAGATTATTTGAACATGAATTCCAATGATATTTTGTTGAGTCTTAATTGCAGACATTACATTGAAAACTCAGGTTCAAAGGGTCCATTCTCTCTCGCTGGGCAGAATTATTTTTCATTTTAATTACCATTATATCTTCAATGAGTCTGTTATCGATGTTCGAATCTTCAATAATTCCTATTGGCATTGAAATAACAATCATGAAAGTTCTAATATCAATGATCAAAGTTTCGACCATTATTTTCAAACGAAAGCGTTCATGCATAAACTTTCTTACTCTAAGCACATCGTCTCATTTTTCATTCAAATTCTTTCTTTTCAACTTCAATGCCAAAATTTCTCTCCGCTCATCAAAAACAAATACTTAGTATGTTTGATTCTGAGAAGAATAGCTCTTCAAATTCAATAATCAGAGTCACCTTCAAAGAGAATTTTGAATCTTACAGGGGGAAAAAATTGTACCATAGGTTAGTTTAAGCATTGAAAATGATAGTTAGTAATCTCTATTACATCGAATACCAAGTCAATGTAAACAAACAAACACGCTGAAGGAACTTTAATAAATCGATAGAATTGTACTTTTTTTCGCTGTGAAAAATAAACGTTGCTTCCATTGGAACAACGTGCGACTTTATTATATAGCTCAGTTTGTGGCAATATGTACGTCAAGATTCGCATGAACATCAGCCCTGCAAAGTGGGCAGTTCGCTTTTGTCACAAGCCAATTCTCAACGCAAGGGTTATGATAGACATGGCCACAAACAGGGAGCTTCACTACACTTTCTTCGTCCTTAAACCCTTCAGTACAGATAGCACATTGATTATTCCGCACAAATGACTCTGTAAAATTGTCCTTTGAAAACCTAAAGTGCTCCAGCTTCCGAATCTCATCCTCTGTTAATCCTGTCGCTTCTTGGTCGTTCTCTACCTGAACTGGGATAGAAAAGCTCTCAACTGACTCTTCAGTAAGTAGTACATTATTGGCATAAAAGTTTTCGAAACGTCTTCGAGCTCGATAGAGTCGAATCATATAATATACCAACATAACCAAGTAAATATCGACCGCCGCTGAAAGAGCGAGCCAACAATAAATAGTCCAATTAGGTGCTGAAGGTGGAATACATGTATCTGACGTCAATAAATTTTTTATTTGCCAATAGATGCCCAAAGCCGTCCATGACCAGTTAGTAGGAATGACTGCACATATTTTGAACCATAGACATATTTTGCTGGCTCTCAATGTCAATCTGCGAGGGGAAAACATCGTCATTAATCGAAAAAACATGAGCAAGAGACAGAAAACTTGCAGCCACAAGTATATCGGATAAGGGCAGGTGACGCTCTCATCCCATCTTAACCGTAAGTAGACCAGTTGAAGCAGGATGACGGTAAACCAGAGTGTATCACAACATCGAAACCCTCCTGCCATCTCCAATCAATTCTGCACAAAATCTCTGAGATTGAAATGCATCCAAATATTTCGAATATTTTTTAAATAGCATCCTTAGAAAACTTTAGAAAACTTTGTTGATATGATTTTATTTTTTTTTCCTCTCTCTCTACAATAAAAGGATCATGTAACTGAGTGACCATAAATTGAATACATCAACCGAAATAGGTTGCTATATATTATAAATACAAAGGTTCAATCCTTTGCTGCAAAATCATTTCTAATTTTATTACAGAATTAAAATTTAGCATTGTACTATCAACAATAAGATGCATAAAATTAAAACTTCGAAGGAATCGTCGTCTGCACTCTGGAATTGGGTTAGCTTGACGGACTTGGGTGTGAAGGTCTGAGAAAAACTGCTACATCTTTGTCTCAGCACATTCCATTTTTCGAAAAGAATATTTTTCTATCTACACTAGGTTAGAAGGTGTGCTTTTAGCACTTCTTGAAAATATATCTGAACAGCCTATTAGCAGAGATTTCCCAATAGAAAGACTGACATCTGATGGTATTTTCATTGAGGTCAGCATTTGACTGTGAAGTTTAACTCTGCTGAGGTGACCTCGTTCAATTTTATCTTTTAATCGTTGTATCGATTTTGGTTCGAATTTTGACTCATCTCTTAGTGTGATGCACCGGTCACTTGAAGCTCCGTTGGTTTCTCCTTCCTGATTTGCATTATTGGCATCCTGGTTCGCATTATTAGCATCCTGATTCGCCTGATTATTAAAATTTCCTTGCCTCAAGTATTCTTTGTAATGAGTATAAATTGGACGAACATCTGATTTCTATCCATAATCGATTAACCTAGGAGATTTTGGTGGAATTTTACCTGAGAGAGATAGTATAAAAAAGGGAGACAGTTGAATAGATCGTTATCTTTCGATCCAATAGCTGCAGGTTGAACTAATATTCCATTTTGACTGTTCAGATCAATCATGTGTTTATCCGACTATAATTCATTTATTAGTTTATTAATTGATGTGGCTGATTTTTACATCGAGGAGCAGAGTTTTTTGGAGTTTTAGTTTGCCCTGCAAGGCTGTTCCCAGAACTATTCCCGATATTGTTTCAGTGCTGGAAACGCCGCCAATGTATCCTTTGATGTATGATGTTATCTCATGCTCTTGAAGCAAAATCTTCATCATCTATTTTCTGAATTATGAAATGCCCAATTTAGTTGCATACCTTTGTATTGAAACTTGAATATACGATAATATTACAATAATTAGACGCATTTTTCAAGAAAGCTTTGAGTCCCAAGCGAGGATATAGCATCTTGTTGATTCTTTTATACGTTTCTGATTCATTCCCATCTGTTTTCTTATCCTTTTAGCCACCATTTAGTCAAGATAATATAGCGTTGAAAGGTTTACGATAGAATCTTCGAAGATATACCCAAAAGTTTCAGTCTTGCTTGGAACTGCAAGGATAGTTCCTTCAAGCTTGATCAGAAGGAGCTTTTTCTAAAACAGAGACTATGAGACTGGCTAGATTCAAGCAATTTTACTTCATGATTCTTCTTCTTTGGGAAGTGAGTCGAAGGTAGCTGGATGGAACCCATAGGACTTCCGAGTTGAGATTTAGAAACTGTGGTCAGAATTGAACCATTAGAGTGTAAGAACCTATGAATTTTTTTAGAGGACAGAACATGTTTGGAATTACTGTGCAGTCGGTAAATAGTCAGAACTTTTCAGAGGGACTAGTTCAGGTCGCGCTAAATGGTCCATAATAAATTAAAATTATTCCTTATCTCGATTTCTATTTGAGAGAAATTGAAAAATTACCCGAGCACCATTTTAGGGTCAATCAACCGAGTATATCGTCTCACTTAATAAATTTGAGCCTAAGATTTTCATAAGGATAGCGTTCAGCGCCTTTTGTTGTTCAATCTTTTCACTAATTTGATGTGACTACAAGGAAAATGAGGCAATCATAATCTTTTCCTCAAAATCCAATTTCCTGATGGAGTAGGACTCAAATCAGTTAAATGAGTTACTTTTATCAAAACGTTTCACCAAGAGAAAAATATTGAAGAGAGTTCAAAGCGAACTGATATATTAATCGTGATTAGTTAGAATCAGGGAATCAAATAATGCTTCAAATCCACAAACTCAACTTATTTTATATTTTGATAAAATCAATAATCATCACAACTAATCAATGACGTAATTAAATTTTTCGAGGCTAACGGTTTCGTATTTTAGACTTTGTCTTTGTCCACTCCAAATGAATTGCTTGTGAATTTGCTGAATTTGCTCTTTATTCAATTCGTTTATTCGAAATTGCTTAGCGAGGATTAACCTGGTTAAAGTCCTTTCAGCTACAATCTATTTTTACGAGATTATTATCATTTCGTTTGTTCAAGATAATAGCCTCAGGTTCGTTTTCTGCTCTATATGAACCAAAAGCTACCTGAATTCAGATTAGAACAGCTTCATCCAAGAAATAAAATGGCTTTCATTCACATATATAACCTTAAAAGCAGTATCTTCGACCTCACCTTACTAAACTTCATGAATGAATTGTGCATATGATATTTGTTCTGTTTCTCGACTTCGATGTCGAACCGCTCTCGCATGAAATAGAAATTTTTGGAATAACAAAGTATTAATATTAATGAGCTCATGCAACTCATATTTTGCTTTTATTCCCAATTTTTTTACCTGTCTAAAGTCCTGTCATCGCTGCTTTCCTTCTTTTTTGTATTGGAACGCTGTTTAATATGTTTGATAATCTTAATTCAAACAGCTCTCATGTCAGAAAAGGCATGTGAGTGGAGAGGCCTGTTACTCGAAAATGTAATTTTGTTGGTCCAGCTTATTACGATTATAGAAAAATACAAGCTAAGTTGCCTTTACAACTTTCGTTGATATAGCCCTTATCTAATACTTAAGCCAAAAATTTCCTCCTTCCTGGACTTAAGAGATAAAATAAGGCGAAAAAGATTGCACCAAAAATACTCGCTAAAAGAATTAAAAAGGTTTCTTGGCAATTCTATTTAGAATTGATTTAGATGAGTCTTCTGCGACATTGATCTTAGCTCTCAAATCAATTTTCGTGTGCTCAACTTTCTTCTTGACAAGAGTTCTTTCTCCTGACTCAGTGATCACGGCTTCAATTCTTTGCCCTTTCTGAACCTTTTCTAGTCTAGGGATCTCCCGCTTCTGCTTTTTGATCGAAGCCAACAACTCTTCAACATGCTGCTTCGCTGCCTCGTCTCTTAATTCAATCGGTTTTAAGAGTTCCCGAGAAATCACTTTTGGAGGTTTAATTTCTTTCGCCTTGTGTATGATTTTTTTTGGCCCTCCATTTGATTGTTCATTACTCCTTGCTTGTGTTTCCTTTATATTCGAAGTTGTTTCTGTTGTGGCGGGTGTCACTTTGATTATTTCTCGTGCTGGCGCTGCTGTCTTCTCTTTCGTGCTAACCTCAGGTACTACCTCTTTATTCACTCTGTTTTCTTCTTTTGGTTTTTTATTCTCATTCAAATTTTCTTTCAGGTATGAATTTTTTATCTCACGAAGCTCCATTGCATATGTCGATTGTGTCTGAGCAGCATTATGCTTCTCTTTTTCCGGTTCGCCCATAGCATCTATATTTTCGTTTTGAAATATTTAAAAAAAAAAATAAAAATCGGATCAGGTATTTTACTTGACTGAGAATGGTGACCATTACTTTGTTGAATCTCTTCAGTAAAATCTTCTTCCTCGTCTTGAACGTCATGACTATTCTGATCGCTCTATTTTTTTTTTAAAAAAAAAAATATCGAAGAAATGTCGCTTTGCTCAGTGAAAAATGAAATACGTTGGCATTATCTTCTTGGAATTCCTCGTCGATTGGCATAGGACTGATCTGAAAATCGTTCTTATCGTCATGTTGATATTGAGTCTTGTTTTGATCTCTGTTGTTTTCTCTTCGATTCCTTTCTTGGCTGCGGCTCCTTTCGCGGCGTTTTTCAGTACTTCTTGATCGTGATCTATTGCGATGATTCTTGTGGCGACGATCTTGGTGTCTTCTGTGCTTATGATCACTCTGAAAAATAGATGATTTAACACACTTGAATAATAAGATTGAAATACTGATTTTCTTTCGCGAGAATCGTCTCTGCTTCTGTTGCGATTTCGATCACGCCCTCTTCCTAGTCCATAATTAAAACCGAGACATACAGTCATCCTCACTTTCTGAATAGTGCCCTCTCATATCAGTTTTTTTGGGATCGAAGCAAAATTTTATTTATTTAGGATTCCGTAAATATTAGCAAAATGAATTTTGACACGCTTTTTGATGATTTATTAACAATCAAAGAAAGCTATTATATTGTTTTTCAAGGAACTGGTGCATCAGCCTAAAATTGTAACATCAGAGTTTTGCTCATCTAGTTGAAAATCTAGATTGCTTATTGTGCAATTTATTGGAACTGTTTCAGTGTTTTGCCTCTCATTAGTAGTTTGGTCGATAAAATTTCTTTGAGGATAATTCTCATTACCCAAGCCAATTCACTCTTTCAATAATACGTCTCCTCTTTTGAGGCAATATGCAAAAAAAATAAAAAGTGGGAATAGAATTCTTCAGAAAAATGAGCTGCAGTTGACTTTGCGTTTGAATCAACTGTCTAAGCGAAAAAGATTTGACAACCACGTATTACCAAATTCAGCACTAAAAAGCACAGAGCAAAGTACTCATCAACAACAGACGCTTTTAAAAAACTCTCTTGAAAAAAGTTGCGACGGCAAGATAAATTGATCCCAATTTATAGAGTTATTGAAATTTTGAAGGAGAATTAATTTATAAAAAACTTCATAACTAGATTGAATAGCAAGTTATCACTTTTAACTCTAATTCATTGCTACTTTTTTGCCATGAAACTCCTCTTTGTAGACTCCTTATTAAATCAAAAACTCTGTGGTGCATTACTTCCTATCATTTTATCAAATGACAGTGAAACTAGGAAAATATTCCAAACACATCCATTAATTTAATTTTGATAATTTCTTGAGTTGAACATGAACTGATCTATTTGGAAAACAAGAGCTAATCCTGTTAGAAAACAAAATTTGCTTGTTTCTTTTATAGTGGAAGCAACTTTTCGAGTACAGCGCAGCAAAGTAAAAAAATATTTCGATTCGCTAATTATAAGGAAAATTTTATAGAGTTTTTAAGTTAGTAACAAAATTTAGGGGTGTTGAGAACTGCTAAGTTAATAATTAGGTCCGATATTAGATTTATTTTGGCACCTCATCCTCTTTGAATCTTGGAGTGACGCCCTACCTGAACAGAGAACAACCTCATCAGTTCTGGAACCTTATTTTTTTGGAGTTTGTTCGAACTATAAAAAGCATTTAGATTTTAAGTCAATAGATCGCTTATGATCCAATTTAAAACTCTCAATCTTGGATCGAGGGTAAATTGTTCTCTCAGGTGAAATTAAAAAATATTTAACACTCAAAGCACGCAATTTTCCTGAATCATCAGAAAGGAGAAATATTGATCATGATTCAAAACAGCAATCCTCAAGGTGAAACAGGTAATTCCCAGCCAGAATTGGG
>ENA-UOUE01000068-UOUE01000068.1-compost-metagenome-genome-assembly--contig:-NODE-68-length-74859-cov-11.557367_pt1 | contig 74859 bp, 63 predicted proteins | sample MGYA00238146_ERZ747223 | MGnify/ENA primary metagenome ERZ747223 (study PRJEB28781, sample SAMN06268865) | compost metagenome | isolation source: single cell | place: USA: California, Emeryville, Joint... | reverse complement strand
TTGATATTTTTTCCACAATCTCGTAGCAGAGTATCTTCATCAAGTTCTAAGCGTTTTTGGATCAGATAATGGACTTTGGTGACATCCTCCATCAAGCCTTTCATAGTATTGACTCGATGCAGCACATTACAAGACAGTAAATTAAGCGCTTTTGATGTTTCGGAAACAGCGAACAGTAGTGAGCTGTAGCTCTGCTGCTGTTGTAAAACAGCCTCTTCTTTTGATTCGATCTCTTTCACGACGTCAGCCCAGCTTTTTTGCGTTTTGATGATTTCTTCAATCGCTTCTTGGACTCTTCTAACTAATTCTGAATCAACCTCTTTCACGTTGATGTTGGAGCATTCTTTCATTAATGCTTGATATTGAGTCATCTTTTGCGGAGACAGGAGGGCCTTCTCAAGGAGCACTTCAAGGATTTTTGCTGAGCCTTCCAGATTTCTTGTTAATTTATTCCTCATTTTCTGGCTGAGATTGGATAGCAAGGATTTGAATTCTTGATGGAGCATTATAATTCTCTTATGATGCATTAAAGCGTCAATTGCATCAATTTGGTTTAGTCTTTCTTTGTTGATGATACATTGGCTAGACTCGTTGAATTCGCCAAGTGTTTTGGAGACAATTCCCAGCAAAGAATCGTATTGTTGTATTTTCTGTTCCAGCGTTTGATAGCTTTTGCAGTTTTTTTCAATGAAAGTTTTGAGTCTAAATTTAATGTCTTCGACACTTGGATCCATAACTTTGACTCTACCTCCGTTCTGTTTTTCCATCGGCTCAAATCGTTTATACCCCTTCTCAGCAGAATCATTTACTTCTACATCCTGGTACACAGGCATCGAGTTAATTTCTCTCATAATTTCCTCCAGTTCCCGTGAGTGTTGCTCCTGTTGATGAAGCAACTGCGATCTCAACTTTTCGGTTTCTCTTGTCATAGAATTTTGACTTTCTTTAGCTTGATTCATCTCAAGCGTAATTTTCCTTAATTTTAATGAAAGGTTTTCAACTTCCAAGGCCTTATAATCGCATTCTTCCTTCAATTGATGAATCTCATTTTTGTGACCTGCTTTGGCTTTTTTGCACTCTTCCTCAGCTGTTTTAACCTCCTTCTGAGCTTCCAATAGCTGATTTTTCAGATTTTGATTGGCTTCTTCAACGCTCCTCAAAGTTTGCTTCGCTTTGTCTAATTCTGATTGCGAGTTTTCTAACCGTGATTTTGTCGTTGCACATGTTTCTTTCAACTGAGCGTTACCCTGCTCAAGATTTCTGACTTTACTCTCAAGAGTTAATATCTCATTCTCTTGCTGTTCTAGCCTTGCTTGATGATTCTTAATACTATTCAACAGCACCTCCTTTTCTTGAGACATCGCTGCTTTATCATTCGACAGGTTTCCATTTTGAGTCTCAAGATCCTCTGTTTTTTGTTTCAAATCCACCAGTTCGACCACCATCTCCTGCAATTTTAGATTTAACGCCCATTCATTCTGAGACGCCTTTGCTTTATTCTCCACAAGCTCTGTCGATACCTCCTTTAGATTCTGCTCAAGTTCTTGGATCTTTCCAGCTCTTTTTGAAGAGAGTTCACGAACATCATCTAGCTCTTTAGTTAGTAAGATCAATTCATAGTTCTTATCATCAAGCAGCTTCTTCTGCATATCCATTTGGTTTGATTTCACAGTGCTCTCCGCTTTTAGCTTTTTAATCTCCTTTTTTGCCATATCCAATGCATCGGTCATCTCTCTCATCGAAAAATCCAAACTCTCGATATGATTTTCGATCTTCTGCTTATCAGCTTCGATGAGACACTCAGAGAGCTCTTGCTCAGCACTATTTAATTTAATTATAAGCTCTTCTTTTTCAGCGGCGAGCTGCTGCGATTGTGCTAAAATTTCCTGGATTTTTTTCAAAATATGTTCGGATGTTGGCACAGTTGGGAATGAACTATCATGACTTCTTGCCGATGCTTCATTGAGAGCTTCAGGATCCGTTTCTGAGAATAATCCGAGTTGATCTTCTATTTGTAGATAGACTCCTCGGAGTTTTATGAAGCTTTCGAAAAGCTCATTGTGCTTTGTTTTTAAATCTTCAAAGTGGAACAGTAAATTCTTTTTCTCTTCATGAACCCGCTTGTTTTCAGCCTCAAGCTCTTCGTTAGATTTTTTCAGCTGAGTGACTTGCTCGTTGCTTGTTATTGAGGCTCCTGATAGAACTGAATTGCCGTAAGGCAATATTTTTTCAAGCAATTGGTCTCGAGTTTCTACCTCAGTCTTAAGCTGAATGACAGCTTCGTTAAGATATTGCAGTTGAGACTCATAAGACTCTTTCTCTTGCTTTCTTTGGGTTATATGCTCGCTCAGTTTGTGTTGGCAATCTTCAAGGATAGCCTGTAAATCCAAAATCGTTTGTTCCTTTTCAGTGAGTTTTTGCTTCAGCTCCTCAAATTGTTTGATCCAGCGTTCAATTTCTGGCTGAAAAGAAGCTTCAGTCTTGGATAGTTGGTTTTGTAGATCGTGTAAAGATTTTGATTCTTTGGAAATAAGATTGTCCATTCCTTCAATTACGCTTTGTTCTCGGGTAACTGAACCGAGCCACTCAGCTTTCAGGAGATCGTTGGTCAGACTCACAGTACATCCTCTATAATGCCGTTTGTATGAAATTGATAAGTATGAAGGATGTAAGAATACTTTTTCTCAGTGGTTTCGCACTGCTCTGAGGGGAGTCGGACAGGTGTTGAAGGATCTTCGTGGTCGCCATTGGTAGAGAAGGTTTTGCAGGTCTTGATTGAGCCGGGATGAGGTTTATTAGTGGTCTCGCTTTTCTTTAAGCCTGTAGAATTCTTTCGAGATGCCACCAATGTTGTCTTGAAATTAGATGGCGTTTGCTCTAATAAGGCTATTAAATTAACAAAAAAAGCCGGTTATGCTGCTGAGAATGCCAAGTTGTATATACTTTGTGATGAAAAGCTCGGTCTTTTTTCTGAAATCACCGAAGAGTCCAGAATATTTTCTTTTTCTTCAATTATCTTGCTGCTGTTGGAAACCTCGCTAAATCTGCGATCCAGATTTATACGACTTTCATTATCTGGTTGCTTCTTGAGAAATTCAAGCACTCTTTCACTTTCGCGCAGCTTCAATTCACTTATTTTCACAGTTTCCCCTAACTTTGTTGACAATACCTCAGTAACAAAAAACTTACAAAAGTGTTCGCTACCTTTTTCTCCGATTGCTCTAACTCTAGAATTCTCGATAGCAGCTTCCCAATTTCTTCATCTTTGTTTCGATTAAACTTTATTAATTCTTTCTTCTGCATTTCTTGCTCATCAATCTGCCTTTGCAACTCTAGTACTTCATTCTGAAACCTCTCGACCTGCTCCAAAGACTCCTTTTCTTTGTTCTCGCTATCAAGCTTTAACTCCGCCAGCGCTTGCTTCAGATGACGAAATTTTTCTTTTGTTCTTTGCTCAGATTTCTTTGCGAGCTGCAATGAATTCATTTCTTTCTTAACATCATCCAGCTCCTTTACAAGATTGCTATTTTCCTTCTTTAGCTTCTTATTTTCTTTTTGTAAGATCATAGCTTCCTTCTGCGAGTCTGAAAGCTGCATATTGACACCAATCATAAGCATTCACATCACGAATTCTTTTACCTCTTGCCTGATTGCTTCTATCACGTCTGCAGTTTTATTTCTCCGAAGCTTCTGTTCCGTACGTGCATTTTGCGTCTCTTTAAATGATTCCTCAGCGTTTTCCTAACAAAAATCATTTAATGGCATCAAAAACTATCCATAGCGACTGGAAGTTACAGAATCCTCAGAGTTTTGAAGTAAGTAGCGTGCCAGGCCACGGGGTAACTTAGTAGCCTCGTAGGAGTCTTGGAAACTATCTTCCTCAGGTTCTGATTCAAACATAGGTTTATCAAAGTATTATTTCTTCAAAATAAAGCTTTGAAAATGTTTCCGTTTAACAAAACTGATAACATAATTTTTTCATTTAATAAGGTTTATCGCTCAATGAGCTACGAAAAAATTTTCGATTACTCTTTCATAATATATAGACATTCAGCCTAAGTGATTGATTATATTTCAAACATAGTTAAACAACTCATTAAAATGTTAGTCCTCCACCTTCAAGATTGGGCGCTAGAAAGAATAGAACGTATGATATTAGAACTAAGGAGAAAATAGCAATTTTTTTACCGACAGGTAAGAGCCAGGTCAAAAAACAGTTACCAAATGCTCTTCGAAGATTCGTCAAAATCCCTTTGTCGTAATTGCCTCTTTTCCTTTTCTCACAAAATTCGAGAGTAGTTCTTCCTTTGCAAGCCAGCCTGGTACATTGTGTTAGTTCATAAAAAAATTCTCTGAAGAATGTACCAAAAATGAAAGAGTACGAAACAACATAGTATTGTTGTCATAATAACAGTCAGGAGATAGCTCAGCATGGTCACATACACAACAAACCAATTGGTCTATATCGAAAAGGATCCATATTAGATGAGTGTTCACGAAAAGACTAATTACATTTTTATTGACAAAAGCATCTGCCAAAGCCTCCACGTATGTGATCGATATAAAAAGCACGCTCATAGCTAGGAAGGGTCAGCTACAAGAGCCATAAGCATCATGATTTACCTGCCCAGAAGACCATATTGAAGAAATATTTATAGTTATAGAAACCAATGCATTTATTCACCCATGGGCAATGATGATCCATCCGAAGGATGCATACTCCACACTGACTGCAATGATGAGTCCTTTCAGGCTATTTTTTCATTAATTATTCGTATCACAGACAAAGAGTAAGCACATACCTTGAATTTTTGACAATGAGTGCAAAATCTTTTGTTTCCATATTTCATGACGTTCATCACTGCCATTTGATCAATCCGCTCAGGTGTCAACTCCCTCTCATAGTCATCTATCTTCCCAAATTGCTCGGTCAAGCGTTGGATTCGATTAGTTTCTTCTAATTTCTCCTTGCTGTCAACCACAAATGCTGTCTCGCTGCTTCTGTCAGCATTCGTTTGACTCCATGCTTTTGAGTTTGGCGAATCCGAATTGGACTTTTGCCCATCTTTCTGAAGAAGAAGATCGCTTTCAGCGTCTTCATTCAGATTTTCGTCGATAGAATCACATAAAGTGTTTGGAGTTGTCACCGGCGTCTTCGAATCGGGTTTCGCAGTGTCCATCAGCAGTTCCTGTTTCCTTTTCTGTACAGTTTTATGAATGTTGGTTAAGACTCGCTTTTCAGTCTCAATTGCATTCCTAACAGCACTTTGAGTGTTGGTATGCCATTCCTATGAAGAAGCAAAAGAAAATTAGTCTCAGTAAAAGTTTTGATTGGGTAAACCTCAGGGATATGGCCTGGAGATGTGCGAATAGTCCTCGCGGCCGAAATGATATACAAGAAAAAGAGGAAATGCCCAACGCATAAGTAAATGATTCCTTTCTTCTGCATGTTTGTTAAAGAATCATTATCAAGATTCACCCAGTCTGTGATTCGATAAGAATAACTGGTTATTGTCTGCATAGTTCTCATCAAACCAGTGGAAGGTGAGGTAGAGTCTATGTTTGGATGATCGTAACTTCCAGTCACTAGTTTGATGACATAAATCTGCCATAATAATTACTAAATGGAGATTTTTAAGTGGGTACCGTCAAATAGGTGAGGTAGATGAAGAGAGAAAGGCTGACGAGAACAAACTTTGGGACATTGGACCAAAGTTTGAGTGAAAATTCGCTACGTACTTTTACCATCACAAAAAATCTCAAACTATTTCATTTTGGAACAATCAATCAAATAACACCACCTCTACTCGCTTAATCTGGTGTCCAGTAAATAAACGACGACTGTGAAATTGGAAAAGCGAATGATTTTTACCGTTCAGATACTGAATAAAAATCTAATTAATTGAGATGCTAAGTTAATATTTTTGTATCCAGAAAAAAATTTGTATCAGTCAGTATCTCTCTATACTGGCTAGCCTAGCAATGAGATCCTCAGCAGATTGTCTTAATATTTGGTTGGTTTGGTGCTGATCAGGATGACATAGGAAGGCCAATATTGAAGCAATTTTTCAGTGAATAATCGCACTTATGATAATTTCTGATTTACAACTGAGTATCGAACGAGCAAAATTTCCCCTATCAGACGAGAAATAATGTATTTTTTTCATTGCTTAATAAAAAGTTAACAACCAATGCTGAATGATTTGATGTGGTCATCCGCTTGAGTTATTATCAAAAGCAAAGATCACCACCTCAAGGTAACAGAGAGTTTCGAGAGTGTGAGCTGAGTAGTGAAATGAAATTACTACAGCAATAATGTCCTGCTAGTGGAGAGAAAATTCTTACTATGCGTTATCATGACTTCTTCGTGCACTGTGAAACAAATTAAATTTATTCTTCAGACAAAATGAGGCTAGGTCAAAACCCCTAGCAAAAAATATTCTAGAACGAAAAAATAAAACAGTATTGTTTTTGTTTTGTTTGCCAATCGAGGTCAAAAATGAGCAGCAACACTGTACCTTGCTACTCCACCTGTCAAAAAGTTCATGCTCAATGTGAAACTGCTAATTCCAGAGTGCTCATGACTATTCATCAATATTTTTATTGTCTGCTCTGACATCATCAATCTATCAATCTGTATACTTTGTAACAGAAAAGTTGACTCTCTCTCATACTCTCTTAAATGATCGTTGTTCTTATTCAAAATCTGATATGCTGGGACCTTTCTGTATATGGGAATAATATTTAATATATTAGACAACCTTTCTCTCACTCATTCAACACACAAACACAATAATCCACAACACAGATTTCTATTACATAGGAAGAGGAGTCGAGCTCCTGTCTCTTCCAAATATTCTTCTGCAAAAGCCTCTGCATGCATTGAGAGCGAAGTTTTGAAGGGTTCCCATCACTGTTACTCCACCAGGAATCGTAGTACTAATAAGCCACATTAAACTGATAATCTAATGATATTTATTATCAATCAAAGAAATGAAGTAATAATGCGCTTACTTGAGCAAATGCGAAGATGAGGGAGAAGATGAAGCTTTGTGTCACAATCGAAAAGTAAAACGTTCCAATCAGACTAAAACCATATGCAATTGAATATCTGGCTTTATCCGGCTTGAGTAATGATCTTACGAATGTTTTCGGATCCTTTAGGAGAGATATCGCAGCAAGAAAGCAAATCGATGCTATTGCAAAAGAGAAACTGAACTTAGCTGGCCAAATGATGATTACAGGAAGATAAAATAACGACATCATCAAAAAAAAGCCGCCCGCGACCAGTAGCAAAATGATGTATGGAAGATTCTTCGCAAAATTCATTGAGACAGTCGCTTGCTCCTGTGTGCTTTGGAGCACGGATCTTGTCTTGTTCAAGGAACCGAAAAACCCGTCTTTAAGTTTATTGGCGTAGGATCCGATGAGTCCAGTTTCTTCATCATCATTGTTTTCTGTTGTAGTAGACATTGGAGGCTCTTCTTTTTGAAGAAATTTGGAATATAAGGCTCCGAGAGCGAAGCGACCACCTGCTTCAGTTATTGTTGATTCAAGGGATTTGCCTTGAGAAGGTTTTTTAGTTGTCATTGGGACCAAGAAATCGAAATTTTTTTTTATTGATGAATCTGAATTTTTGATTAAAAAACCGTTTCCACGCGTAAAATATCTAAATATGTTTTTGGCTCTGACCCTGAAAATTAAGAAAGCACAAACTGTCGCAAACAGTTCGTTTCTCAAATTGTTTTTAGTGACAATGCTACAATCACCTGTGATTCAACAGAAAATGTTTGATCATTTAATGGCCACAGCTTTCTTCGATATTTCATGTATCATCAGATTGGATTTCATACTACAAATAGCTAAATGAATCCCGAAAAATCCTTCGATTTTCCTCACACTTACGATTTCATTGGTAGGATTGATGATGTCTCCTCTTCTGTTAAAAAAGTTTGCGTTTGGCTACAAGAATCTTTGAGAAGTTAAAATAAGAGTATAATTACCGGTATCTATATCGACAGAAATTGAGACTTGAGTATTAAAATAAAAACTTAATCCGAAATTTTTCAAAATTGAAACCTAATAACGCAAGCAAAACGCGAACATGAACCCTACTACGCTTGATTCTAGCTTCAGAAGCAAATCTTCCCAGTTCGCTCAAGGTGTTTATTCTTCCCTCAAGGACCTGGGTGCCAAAATCAGCAAATTTTACCTTGAAAACTGTAGTTCATATGTAGAAACTGCCAAGGAAAAAGCAAAAGCGAACACTTGGGTCATAATCCCAGGTGTTATCTTGGGCGTGGCTCTGCTTTTCGAATATGGAGGGAGGAAAGCCAGTAAAAAGAGCAAACATAAGAACAGTCCTCAAGAGAATAAAACAGAGCAAGCAACTGACTTAAACCCCTCAAAACCCGACAGTAGTCCAAAGGTTGGGCTTTACCCTTTCGATGCCAGTGAGGAAGAAAAAAAAGAAGAGGAAAAAACACCCACCCCTGTAATTCAGTTTACCAATGAGCCTATCGGAGAAATGCCGAAAAAACGAAAGAGAAAAATCAGCAAGAAATCGTTTATGGAAAACTACTACTCTGAGGAAAGTAGAAGAGAACGTGCATTTAAGAAGAAAGAATTTGCCAAAGATTCTCTAGGCATTGGGAATTATGCAACTGAGGATGGTAGCGACGTTCATGACGGGTATTCCACAACGCTTTCGGAAAGGGAAAGTATCAAGCCAAGAAAACATTCAAGAGGACCTCAAAAGAAGATAGTAGTATCAGCTGGCGGGTATAAATCTGATAATGAGAAGCCCAGGTCTTATGCTTCAGAGTCAGACTCTGATTTTGTAACACGAAACCAGCTTCAAGGGCAGTCACCAAGAGAAGCAAGAGATACTATGTTTTTCCAAGTTTTACAAAATTTTGCCTCAACTAGGAAATAAATAGTTTATTTAGGCGACTAGTTTTACTTTTGAATAGTTTCAAATGCTTTGTAGACTCGATACACTTAATATTAGGAAAAGCGTTTCGTTTATTTGCTTGGAATGTTAATTTTCGCGACTGAGGCTTTATATGAACCATTATTTTAAGACGCACCTAAGTAAAAAGCAAGGCTCGTTGATGATAATCAATCTGTATTGATTTTGTGCTTTTTGGAGTTGAGAAAAGAATCATTTCACAATTTAAGTTCAGGTCTTCTTTCAATCATTTACATAGATGAGGCAGGTTTACTGTTTTGCACGAAAAATAGATCTCAGATTTCTAATTTTGCCGAGTCACTCACCAATTTCTGGTAGCTCGTAATATTTTTGTGGAGCCATGGATTGTAGAGGATTGTACACTTGTTTTGACCGACAAACAGCTCCAATGCTTGACTCTCTGAGAAATTATTAGGAAAAATAGAAGCAATCACTATTTGTTACCCAGATTGATATAGTTCATTATCGCAAGACCAACATTATTTATATTTCCTTTAAGCAAGAAATAAGAATGAGGAAAAAGATGTTAATTTTTTACTTATTATTTTGCCAACTGTTCGACCGTTTTGGTTCAAAACAGGCTGTTCCGTGAGGTCTTCATTGAAAGTTGGATCAAACACTGGGAGCGTGGCATCAAGTTGGGCCACTAAGAAATAATATATAATTAAATCATTTTGTTCAGGTTACTTGGAGTTATGGTTGGAACTTTCTTTTGCGCTTCTTCTGGGTTCGTCACAACCTTTATAGGTAAAACTCTTTTTCGCACAACCTTATTAATAGTCACAAAACACACCTCTTAGATCAGTTATACTCCAGTATGATAGCTTCTCGCGACAGTTTCTTGGGCAACATAGCATCCTAATCATGCATTTCCCTCGAATTAGCATAGACCTCACAAAATCTTTGTCACCTTTTGAAAAACTCACTGAATTCGTGAAATCGATGTTGGCTGTTAAATGCATCACGTCTCTTAATTCTCTACCCTGTTTTATTCGCTCAAATCAAACAAAGCAAAGGTTTACTTCTGCAATTCCGTTCATAATTCTTATTTTATCGTATGTTTCAAGTTTTGCTTTCTTAATTCTGTCTCCTGCTTCTATATGCTTTGCTTCATTTTCCAAGTGAAACACTAAACCAATTGAGCTATTTGAACGTAAAAATACCCTGATCTTTGCCAGCTTGTAATCGAATTCCCATAAACTCTGCCCTTGGATCAAAATAGCCATAATTTGCGTAAGATCCTTCTTCAACCTGATTTTCATCCTCTCCGGTCGTGAATTTGGTGCCTAACTGCTGAGTCTCGCTTTGTATCAGTGGAGACTAATTATTTTATTCATTCAGTTTTGAAATAAAGAAGGCTATGCTACGATGATTGAGTATATATCGATCGAATCAGAAACGTCTTCAATTGAAGCCTTTTTTCTTAGAATATATCGTTTGATGTGCTTCTTAAGGTCGTCTTTGAACTCGCGATCGCAATCAAGCCATAACTCGTTCTCTGCTGAATCAATTTTTCCATCTTTCTTTCTTAGAAATTCATAAGTTGCATTGTAATCTTGCAAGGGGCTTTGTTAGCTATTTACATCTGGGGTTTTGACAAGAAAGCATCGGCGACGATTCTCCCTTGGAGATTGAGGAAGGCAGTATGGATGCCGATGATATTTTTGTTGTTCTTCAAAATATTGACGTCCTGGGTGGAAATTCCTTGGATAATCCTTAAGTTCAAATGAAATGATGGTCACAAGGTAATGCTGGTATTTCCTACTCATAAGCGTTTGCTCCTCGCATTACGAGCAAACTTCGGTTTGTGAGCTTGACGAGATATCCGAGTTCTTTTAGCGCAGTATTCATCGTTTTCAAGTCGGATAATTAAATAAAGATTTTAGAATTCTCGAAAACATTAGAGGACTGCCATAAATAAATTTTAACTTGAAAGGACCACTGAAACTTGCATTTTCATGAATGCCGTTGAAAATCAGAGACAGCTCACTTTTTCGAGCATTTAAAAGGGATTATTAGCTAACCTTTTCGCCATCTATTTTCACCTTAGATGATATTTTTCTGTGAATCAAAGTTGATGACAGTCAGACAGAAGACGAAAGGGCAGCGTTTCATTATCAATGTGCCAATTCTATTGTGATAAGTAAAAGAAAAAAAATATATTACTAGCTAAAACTGAAAATTTAGATGAATAGGGCGCTCAGAGTCTTCACGCTTTCATCAAAATAAGCTCAGCGAAAAGACTTATTGATACTGTTCATAGAAATAAGTGGTGTTTCATGTATTACAGTTGTTCAGACCTTACAGACTCAAATACCCGGTGACTTTTTTGAAGGAATTTATTAGTGATTCTTAGCTAACTAAATAATTTATTGAGCAGATTTATGTGCTTCCTATAACTTCATGGATAATTAATAAAACTTAACTAAGAATGAACAAACTTCAAAAAGGACCAAAACAGTTACAACCTCTCGGGTTTACTCAAAAGGAGGGAGATGAGCCCATGAACATGAATGAACTACAAGAGGCAATGCAGTTGATTGACAGAGAAACCAAAGAAAAGCAACGAAAACTCGAAATCCAAAGGCAATTAGAAGAGGATCGGGCTCGTGAACGAGAAGTGAAGGCTATTCTTGAAAAAGAACGCAAATTAAGAGAAGCAGAAGAACAAAAATTCGCTCTTGAAAAAAAACAAAGCCAGGGAGAAAATTATTTGACTCTGGAGGATGTTAAGCAGCATAATCAAAAGTCTGATGCTTGGATGGTTTATAACGGAGTTGTATATGATGTTACAAATTACATGGGTAGACATCCAGGCGGAGTTGCGAATCTCATGAAAGGTGTAGGAATAGATGCAACAGCGTTAATCAATTCGACACACTCTTGGATAAATGTTTCATACCTTCTTTCAAAGAATAAGGTGGGTGTTTTGGTGCCGAAGGGAGCCAAAACGAGCTTATCTCAAAAAAAGTAGTGTTTTAAATATGATGAGTAACAACTTCTTATTTTGTAAGGTATATGGTATATGAAGGTGATGCTATGATCTCTGCTTTATTGTAAGAGGTATTTAATGTCTTTATTGACTTGTATCATGCTAAAAAATTTATGAAACAATACGAATTGCACAGCTGATGAAAAAAGTTCTGTATCATTTTCATCTTTAGTAAAGTTTCAATTTAACAAAGACGACTCTCTTTCAACAGGAATAAATAATATTGGCATAATTTTATATTTCTTGCCACAGAGGGTTAAAGAGATCTGCAACCATGATGAGAGAAATTCTTCATTCAATGAATTCATCGATGCAAGGAAATGAGACCCAGAGAGCCTTTGTTCCTTCTCGAAGTCAGATTAGCATAGTGTTGGATGATGATGAGATAATCTCAGCTTCATGAGGTAAAATGGAATACGTAAACACCTCTAATGTAATGCATAAGACTCGAGTATTGTTCCAACATTCATATATATATTAAGAATTGCCAATTTATTTCTAAAGAATATCGATCAAATCAAAGAAAATCAACTGTTAATTTAAAATAACTTCCTATCAAATTAAGAATATCATTTAGACCAGATGGTTCAACCACGCCCACACCCAGACGTCGCTAAGCTCAAAAAGGAAACTGACGACGACCTAAAAGTCGTCAACACCTTATTCAAAAGCTATTCAAACGTTCTCAAGCACGAAAAAGGGTCCAGAGCTGCTATGGATAAGCTATCTGTCGATTTAGCGAAGGTCTACCCTCAAGAAAAAGCCCCTGGCTTACAACTCGCTTTAAAAGACACATCTGAAGGTTTCAAAGCAATCGGAGGAGTGCAGGATCTATATGTAACTATATCTGATCCATTGATAGCGTATACTAACGCCCTTTCCTTGCTCAGATAAAAAAAGTTCAAGAAAAAGTTTTACCAACCATCGAAAATTATACAACCAAGATCAAGAGTCTGAAGACAAGTGTGAAGGAATTTGAAAATGCGACTAAAAAGTCTGCTAAGCAAGCAGCAAAAGTGCAGAAGCTACCACCTGGACCGCAGAAGCAACAAGCTGATCAGGAACAAAAGCAGCTCGAAAACCAAATTTCTAGCAAAATTAATGATATTTCTAATGAAGTGAAGGCATATGAGAAGAATCGCGTTACAGATTTTAAGGTACCTTCCTTTCTTTTGATTTCCCTCGAATTATTTTTTCATAGTACGCCATGCTTCATACGACAAACGCGCAAATGTATTATCATGCGAAAGCTTTAGAGCAGCTTTCTGTGCTTGCGACAAAAGTAAATGAATTAGAAGATTTGAGAGAAGCTGAGGTAGCTTGAGGATCTGTTATGAATGTTTAATCGAGTCTTGTGATGTAGGTGCTCATCTCGCAATTATTACAAACGAAGCCGCCGGTTCATTCAGGAAGCCAAAATCGAAAGCAATTGGAGGAAATAAAAATGGTAGAGAGCCAAGCAATGGCGGCAGCAAGTCAATTGAAACAAGATCCAACGAAAAGCCAGCTGAACCAAGATCCTACACAAAGTCAAATGAAACAGGATCAAAGTCAGCTTAGACAGGGCGAGAGTCAAAATAAACAAGCCGAAAGTCAAAATAAGCAAGCTGCAAGTCAGATACAGTCTTCTAAGAAACCTTGAGATGTTTTTTGAAATGCTTTATATATGATATGGCATCGGAATACCTCTCTTTTGACCGTACAACTTTAATCATTTTTACTATGTTACATAATTGAATACGAAATGCTTTTTTCGTAAAAAAATTCATCTGAATGGCTAGATAATCATGCAATTCGACTTGGAAAATCAGCAAATTTATATATGAAATATTAGTATTAATGCGGAAAATATGATTTTGATATTATCAAATCAACTTTGAGAAAGAGAGAATATTGAAAAATATGAAAGAATCCAAGCTCAGGTTGCTTATTATTCTCGCTACAAACTGCTAAGGAAACTGATTCCACATGCCACGAGATGCGTTGAAATGTATTCAAAGTGAAATATTGACGTTTACAAAAAGAGAATTGGGAATTAAAGACAATTTATCTATTCTTCAGACCATTTGAACATATGCCTAAAAGTATTCTTGGCAATTTATTTGTAAATGAGTACAATTACTTTCAAGTTATCGGGAAAGCTGTTTTAATTTATAAAATCAAAGTTGATTTATAATTCTTTTTTAATTTGAGAGTTGTATTGTAATGGTAAATTCAGATTTGAAAAAATGGGTTCTATGAAATCAAATTGAGGTAATAAAAACTCAAAATGTTAGAGAGAGAGAGGAAAATACCAACCGCTTTCTGAACTTTCAGAATGGGTTGTGAATAAATTGAAATTGCTACTTTGGTAAAAAACCATAAGCAGAGCTATTAATTGTAAATGAAGTAATGGTCTTTTTGATATGGGAAAGAGAAGTTTTAAATTTCACTGGTATTGAGTTGGGAAGAATTTTATGATTTGCGAATAAATCGAGTAAAAGTGTTAATTTTATGAAAATATTCTTGAATGCAGATAAAATAACATAGAAATAAACTACAAAAAGCATTAAATAATACAATAACAATGTCAAATACAGCTAAAAAATCTGTAATACTTCATCGAAATAATTGTGAAAATAATTCAAAGATTCACTTAATAACCTGCAGGACAGAGGAATTCCAGAATCTAGATAATAAGTGTTCTAACAACTAAGAAAAACTACTTCACAATTGCATTAAGTAAAATACTAACGGAGTGTAGATTAATTACATTAACGTTCGGAATTTAGTATGGCCGTGTGATAATAATACAACATAGTAGTTGAAGTGAATTTGATGCTAAAAAACTATGACTTTTTAATGTCACAGTTGCGGGAATAATAGTTCCATTACTTATATGCTAATAGCTCATTGATTGGTGATATTTGGTAATTCTGATCGAAGAGAGTTTGATTCTGATTTTTCAAGTCTAATTCAGTGTTTAAAAAAATGAAGAGCACTTCAATATATTCTTATCTTCAGCTTTGTGAAAGCAATAATAAAAAAACCAAATGAAAATTATCTTCCGAACGAGTATATATACTTCCCCCACATATCAAAGCCTTTCGATGGAACATATACTCCCATTATTTGAAATAAGTTAAGAAATCTTCAAGTATTTTCATCGCGTCCTCTGGCCTTTGCTCGATAATATTATGCGGTCCTTCATAAAAAATACTCTTTCTCAAATAACTATTTCCTGTTGGTGGGTTTATCAAGATCTTATTCTTCATCAGATTCGAAATCTTCTCTTCATACACAAACTCTAGCTCCCTTGAAATTTTCATCATCGAGTCCATATTCTCGAGCGGCACCATGCAGTTTCTTGTCGATCTTACCACAAAAACAGGAGTCTTAATCGACTGGAACTGCCTTGTTATATCAATGCTTTGCTTCACGCCTCTGATCACTGTCAACCTCCCATCTATACTAATTGGGTTTGAGGCCACTTTAGAAACTGCATCTGCTAATTTCAGCGGTGCCCCTCCATAAAGTATTGACTGATAGTTATAAGGAAGGTCGGTCATCTCTGGTGGACATTCCATGAGGACTTTGCCCAACTGATCTAGCATTTCAACCATTTTCGCATTAATGCTTGTAAAAGAGTTTATCGCGAGCAATCCTTTGATATTTGGGATGATATCCTGAGCGTTATGCAGCAAATGCGCCAGGACATTGCCACCAAAGCCAAAGCCAACGAAATAAAAATCACCATTCATCAGGTTTATTTGGCCTGTTTCTTCCAAATGGAATAAGAGTGTATCCACGAGAACCGAGCAGAACTCATTATTATAAGTCTCCTGAGGATCATATGATGTAAAAGCCTGTCCTGGGAGATTGAACAGCACAATTCGAAGGCAATCGAGGGTTTCCACAAGCTCTTTGTATTGTTCAATCATATCAATGAAATTATCAAAGAGATCATTACAAACGACGACCGTCTTCATTTGTTTTCCTTCCATGATACTGCTTTCGAGAATCATATATGGAATACCAACCGAAGTATTATACACGAAGAATTTCAGATCCTCGTTGTCAATTGGAGGAGACGTCATCTTGGTCTTCTCGCAGTATGTGGCCAAAGACAAACTTTTCAAGTCTTCAAACTTTTTCGCCTCAAGCAGATTATACGGCAGCTTCGGGGTAGTTATCTTATTCGGGTGCAGATGTCTTAAGGTTCGGAACCCAGTGTAGAAAGCTTCGAAGCGTAAGATTTTGATATCCTGCTGATTTCTTTTAATTTGATGGATAGGTATCAGCTTTGTTGACTTCTTTCGCTCTGATCTGTGTACTTCTTCTGGTAGCTCCTTTTTGCTGGTGTCTTTATGAATGCTCTTAATCAGCCCTTCGAAAGATGTCTGCCGTTTTATGTCGATCGAAGGGCTGCTGCCCATGGGCAAAGTTGTGATCCCGGCATATTTTTTAATTTTCATAGCATTAGCTCCTTCAGACTGCTCGTCAGAGAGCACATCATATAGATTCATGGTCCTTGTGTGTTTAGTACTCATGAAATTTTCAGTTCTCGTCGTGGTTAGATCGGTCTGGAGGGCACTAAAGGAAGCGACACCTAATCTCAAACGATTACTTGAGATTGTTTGATTTGCTTTTGGAGGCACTTCTTTGGGTTTGAAAAACGCTCTCCTCTCAGAGGCTTTCGTTGTTTGGGGTCTTGCTCTGGCACTGGTGATGAACCTGATAGATTTTTTAGAAGGCTGCTCAACGTCGCCAGTTAGATTCAGAAGGGAGGTGTTTTGAGATTGCTCTAAACTAGTTTTATTCAAAGTTCTCTTCTCAGACGCCTCGCTTTTGTTCAGCAGCGCTTTGGTTAGACTCAGTTGTAATTCCTTCCCTAAACTTGATTTCGTTTGAGGCGCGAACCCTTGACCTGTTCTGAGCAGACTACTTGGAGAAACATTCTTTTTGATACTCCCTTCATAGGTCGGAACTGTTTCAGGTCTCGCGCTTTGCTCGCCCACATCGGGCAGGATCCTCTTTGGAAACATCTCAACTTGGTATGAATTTTCTGTTTTTTTATAATTGCGACCTTTGGGAAGACCCACCTTGGAATACTTTTGATTGAAACGGAAATATGAGTCGTCCGAGACGTCGTGCTTATCAAAATATTTCCGCATCAGCGCGTAAACTGTATAACACATTTTACAGACCTTCAGCGTCTTGTAGAGATTGATCACGCTCTCTACCTCTCTCCCTTGAAAGAACACTTTTGATAGATGCTGGAAGAAAACATCGTCAATCCCCTCGTAGTTATATCCGTATTGCTGGTTCTTCAGTTCCTCTGGGAGGATGTGATTATGCTTTAAGACCTTCACGACATCTTCAAGGCGCTCATGGCATTTTACTTTCAGGATGTTGTTGATCTCGAAGGGACTATGAACGATTTCATGGGACTCGTTTTTCATGTATATCTTTATGTTATCAGAATTTCCCGTCATTCTGCTTTCAGCACCAGTTAGCAATTTATCAGGGTTATTTAAATAGAAAGCGCAGAAGTCACCTCCGCATTCACGAATCACGAGTTTCTGATAAAGACTCGAAGAAGTTGGCCTTTCTCGAGCTGATAAAAACGTCTGAGTTTTTCCATCCAGGGTCAGACGAGACTTGGGATCAGTTAGCACAACTTTGTGAGCTTTTTCTTTCTTGAACTGTCTGATGAGATCAGCCACCTCCTCGGCAGTCACTGTATAGCCCAGTAATGAATTGACCTCGACGTCGTTATAATCAGCGTTCTGCAGCAATTCAAACCGTAAATCCTTTGCTCCGATAAACACGACGTTTCCTTCTCTGTCAAGAAGAAATTTCGCAATGAGTTTCCGCACCTTGATTTTATGAGCCGCTTCGATGAAATTCACAAGTTGTTTTGTGCTAGCCTCCATCCTCTTGTTGATCGCTTGGTCGCTTGTCTTCGTAAACACGCTTTCCGTCAAACGATTCATATATCCTCTTGCAATTTCTCTTTTTATTCTGACTTCCAGCATTTTTTCAGGAGCATACATGTTGAAGAGCATGCTCGCGTTGCCGAATTCTCTATTCACATCATCAATGTGTCCGTCAAATATGAAATCAATGTTCATTCGCGAAGCGGTGGGGTAATTTGCGGAGTTTTCATAGTTATTCCAATGGATTTCAGAGAACGGCACTTGTTTCTTCGATGTCCTTGGGTATTTGTCCATCACATACTCTTCTTCTTCCTCAAAATATGTGAATTTGAACTCTGGTCGCTTGCCAACAAAAAACGTCTTTTTGTAGTAGCGATACAACGGACCGACCTGTCCGGGGTCATTCCTGTACTCGCTGATCAAGGTCTCCCTCGAGTGTGTTGTACAAACTTTTAAATTAACCATTGTTTGGAGAGAATCCACTTGATTGGCTTGCTCTTGCAGCACGCGCATGATCTCGATAGGACTGATTAATAGTTTTTCTCTGTTTGAGCAGCGAAGGAAGGTATTAGGGACATGAGCGATGGGCTCGGTTCGCATTTGTTCGAGGATTTGTAAAGGATTCATGCCTTCTGCTTGCTTTTTGAGACCTGAAAACTGCGCAAAAATCTTAGAGGCATTTAGTTTATCAGTGTTTTTTGCAAGAATCTCGTCTGAGTCGTTTTGTTTTGAGTTGAAAAACCATTTAAGAATGCGACCGTTCTGGAATATCACAGTATCAGGGATCTTAACATGGCATTTATCTTTTTTGTTTGAGAATAAATCGAAGTATCGATGATCTGAAACCAGCTGTCTGTAGTTTTGATCGCGTTTGTCAAAGAAAGGGTCTTCTTCGTGAGTTTTAAGCCTTTGCATTAGAGCTATTATTTATTAGGTATCAATCCAGAAATTAATTAATTCATTAAATCCCTTTACAGTTACTACTTAGAAGCTTGCATCTTCACTCACAAATTGATCCATGCGCATAAACCAACAAATTTTGCTTGTTGTTTGCAAAGCACGTAAACCACTGCCGGCAATAGTTTCTGAAGATCTCCAGTAAAAGGAAAATTGTTGATTATTTTGAATGAATCTATTGTAAAAACAAGTGAAAAACACTCAAACCACTCTATCAATTCCACTTCTCATAGCTAATTCTAATAGAAGCCTTTCAGACACAAGCTAGAACACGAAAGTTTTTACCAAATATATATTATATAGCAAAAAAAAATGAATTAGCTTTCTCTTTCTCTCTCTGTTCTCTTTCCTTACGCAAAGCAAACTGGAATAATAAGTTCGGTAAAAAACTTCCCATCTCTAATCATCCTTTTATACAAAATCGGTAGCCAAAAAATTTTCTATTCCTTCCCTTGAAAAGGAAAAACAGCAGCATTTCCTATATATATGCGTTGTTTTGAAGAGCACAGAATGTATGTTTTAGAAAAACCGCATTCCGTTAAAATCGTTCCCAAGAGAAACCTGCTTTGTAGTGTCATCATGTCGCTTTTCCATCTCATAATCAATCATGTCAGCTTCTCCTTCATTCTTTTGAGTAATTGGAGCAACAAATTCGTCTGCCATCTCATTATTGAAATACCCAGTGAATCCGCCTAACTCGTTAATATTGGCTTGGTTGAAGAGAGGGTCGTTCTGCCCTGCCCAATAATTATCAGAGAAACCATTTGGGAGAAGACTTTCCTGAATCATCCGTTGCTTTTGCCCAAACAGATCGTGTTCAAGGAAATTAAAAATATTTGGTCTTGAACCGTCGTTAAAATCTAACCCGACGTTTTGATAGGGAGGTAAATAAGATTCTGGTTGCTGACGTTCAACCATTAGAGAATCGTGAGACTCCTCCATTTTCAAGTGGTCTGGGATTAACTCACTCCCGATATTTGTGGTTCCAGTGGGGAATCTCATGTCCGGGGTTGGATTCATAAAGCTCAATGGCTGGTTCTGCGTGCCTGTGAGCATATTGTACCCCTGTGAAAGACTCGGTGCTGCTCCAGAAATGCTCAAATACTGCAAACCCATGAGAGAAAGATTGGTTGGAAATTGATTTAGCACTTTTACGAGGTTCCTTTGGTAATCTAAATGAAACTCTTCTTCTAAACTCATCCCGGAGACGCTGGGATTATTATTACTACCTAATGCCAAATCAAGAGTTTGCTTGGACGAATCTGCATTTGCTCTTGATGTAGCGGTGAGCTGCAGCGGGGCGATTTTTTCCTTCTTTACCTTCTTTATGGTTGGTGAGGGCGAAGATTCAGACATAGACTCATCCGAGGGAAGCGAACCATCGGATTTATCATGGTGAATCGTTGAAATGACCGGTCTGCCCTTCCGTGGACTCATCGATTTGCTGCTTTTTTCGATTTCCGCCTTCATTTCCTTTTTCAAATGCGTTTTCATATGTTTGTTCAGACTGCTTTGATAGAAATACGTTTTCATGCACTTCTGGCACTGAAATTTTGTGCGTTCGTCCTACAAACTAGTTAATCGAAATTAGCTAAAGAGAACCATACGACATTCTCATGGATTTGTTGATGCTGTTTCAAATTCGAAATTGTTGAAAAAGCTTTACCGCACTGATTGCAGGAATAAGGTTTTTCGCCGGTGTGAAGTCTTTCGTGGCGCTTCAAGTTCGATACCTGAAAGAAAAACACGCTTAATGCGAGAAAAATAGAAAGAAAGCAGACTTGTGTGAATGATTGGCCACAAACTTGGCAAACATACGGTTTTTCTCCTTTCTGTTGCGGAGAACCGAGAGAACCCTTCTTCGGTGATAAATCATAAGAGCTGAGAGATGACTCGGGTCCCATCTGGCCTGCTTGTTGCAGGTAGTCTGAGAACGTGTTTTCTTGCTTTAAGTTAAAAGAACCGGCATCTTCGTGAGAGTTAAAAGAAATAGGTCCGAGATTGCTGACGGTTATTGTGCTGCCATCGAAACCAAAAGTACCAGGGACTGAATCTGTCACGAAATTTGTAGGAAACTCTTGACCAGGATTCATTACGGATGTTGATATATATTTTTTAAAGTGAGAAATAACGTGAGTTTATGTAAAATGCAGTGATTTACTAAAACCTAATCACTTCTTTATTTGAGAGCCTATTTTATATTTGTAAAAGAGTCCAAATACAATCAGCCCTCGGTATCAAGTTACTGGATCAAGCTGTTCGATGAGAAAGTGATTAAATCGGCCATAAGTGGATTGCTACTGGGCAAATTCGATTTTATGTGTAAATTAAGTCTAACAATAAAAATTTTAACTTCAACTGCAGGGCATCATTGTCAGAGAAAAGGAAGAGGCTTACAATTTGTGTTCTCGTTATAATAGGTAGGTTGCAGGAAATAAAAGTGTACACATTTGAAAAACACATAAAAATTTCATCAGCTAATCGCACATCTTCTCTCGAGAACATTCTTTGTAGTATTCTTTTGCACAATCTGTAAAAGCTCTGAGTCTTTTCACAAAAAAAAACTGTTAACGCTGCATATTGGACCAAAATTACCTTTTATAATCTTGCTCGTCGTCTTCTAAAGGATTGCTTGCGTATATTTGCTTGAAGCACGAAGGGACAGCGCACTGATTGACGCAGTTTTCGTTCATTTCTTTGGGTAAGTGAGAGCAAACGGAATTTTCACATCTAGATCGGGCTTTTTCGTGCCATTTTTCGAATTTTGTTGGGTTTTTCTTGGCTGAGACTGAAGCGCTTGATATAATGAGAATAAGAATAGTTGCTTGAAGGAGTAGGCAAATTAATCTCATTTTTTAAAATGAATAAAAATTGTCACACTTGTTGAACTTATGAATTTCAAGTGAAATGGAAAAATGGTTTCGTATTATAGTGAAGTGGAATTGAGGGTTTAGTTTACTGTAGAAAGCTATCTTGTCTGAGATGCAGGGGTAATTTGACTAAAGCTGAATGTTCTACAAGTTAGAGAAAGAGCGTTAAAAAATCCAATTTCGCTTATCTTCAGGCAATAAATAGAAATATCTCTTCCCTGGTTTGAAGTACAAATTAACTCTATGGGAGTACATTTACGGATTCAGCATCAGTGAGGATTAAAAAGTATTATTGGAGTAAAACAACTGAAAAATTGATGAGATGATAATGGATATAGCGAGCAGGTTGCTTCTTCTGCAGGTATGAAAATCTGACGAAGCTTACAAAATTGAAAGTAATTATTTTCTTTGATCAAGTGCAATATCGATATAATTTTTTTTTTTAGTGTTACGGGTTGAAAGAACAGAATTTCTTTATTTCGATCATCTACAAAGGAAATTCTTTTTTTCATTTTAAGTTAGGAGAATACCTTTGATAAAAACAATGTTGGTTTCCATATTTTTTTCAGATCAAAATCTTAAATTTTTTGGTTCGGGTATGCTGATAAAGAACAATAACTCTATGTAAAAAAATTAATAAGACTGGTTTTCCGGCGATCGCTGAAAACATTTCCCTCCTTTTAGCGAAATCTTCGCTCAACAAAGACTTCCAACCCCCATGAAACAAAGATAGCTTGCGTCAGTCGGCTTGATATTAGCTGGTTATAAATTTCATGAATCACACTCATACTTCAGAAAATTTTTTGCAATAAACATTGGCAGCTCGAGAATAGTAGAGAAGCAACTGTAATAAAGAGAGCTTCCTTATTGTGGTAGAACAACGTTTTGCAGACAGTCACAGTCACAGCATAACTTGTTTCATCATTTTAGAGGCTTTTGCGATTTTGAAGCATGTAAATAACTAAAAGATCCAAAAGAAGACGATTCTCTAGATATCTTTCAAGGAATAATGAAGAGAGGTTGTACCTAAAAAATTCGAGCGTTTTTTTTTTGCACACAATGAAATCTCTTTTTCCATTCTTAAGAAGGCGTATTCTCTCGTTTTGAGACTGCTTATATCTGATTAGATGGACTTAGTTGTGTTACGTCTTCTTAAACGAGAGCTACTTTCCGCTCTTGCTTAGGCAATTATATTTCTCGAGACTCAATTAAAATTAAAAAACTCTAATGTAGATGCTTACTTCACGAAAAACATAAATGATAAACTCTCATATCAAATGACAGACGCTGCTAGGACATAGAAATTCTCAAATTGTTGTTTTGTAGCTGCTCGATTTGTTCGATAGAGGGCTTTAAATTTACACTAAAAACCCTCTCGGAGGACTATTTCATAAGTTATCAGGAATTAACAACGAATTATTTTATTAAGTGAATGCGTTGTTAGATTCGTAAAATTTTTATTAGAGCTTTCAATTTTCAGTAACATTAGCTCATATTTCAGCTAAAAGTAGTTACATCAGCGAGACAATTACATAACGCAATGAGAGTATCACTAGCTAACTACTACCTCGAAAAATTCATTTTCTTTCATCCAATCGTCTTTCCTCTCATATGCCTCGTATTTTTACTTTCCGGCGCAATTTTCATTCAACCTCAAGATCGAGCAACCGCACCACAGCTTACTCAAGTCATGAAAAACATTCTTTTCAACGCAAACCTTCGTCCTATCAACGACATCCAACCCGTTTCCGGTGACGCTTGTCCCCCAACGTTAACGCCAGTAATTCTGAAAGCTTGGCAAGGGACAACTGCAGGATGCTATTCACAAGGCGGTTTTATTGACCCTAAATCCTGTCAAAAGAATGGACTGAAGCTGGAGCCAATTAGCAGTCAAGAAATCAAGGTATGGCGCGGTTACACTTTTTGTATTAGCAGAATGGCCAAATCAACATTCAGAGGGAAGAATGAAAGGTGTCCAGTTCACACGAAACCTTGCAGTGAATTCCACTGCGCTGAGCTCAACGAATCATGTCCAGTTACCTCGCTGTCTGTCGTTGATAATTCTTTCGAAATCTCCAAATACGATCAGTCGTTTCCACTTAACAATAATTTGAAACTTATCTTCGGCAGAATGGAAAACAGAACTCCGATCACCGGTTTATCAGTTTCTTTCTATGGGAGGCCTTGTTTGAACCCATCGACGGTGAATGCTCCGCAAGAAGGAATTAACTACCCCTTGGAAATTGAAGCTGGATATGGTTGTGATATATTCGAGCAGGACCATGACACCCGATTAATTGACCAAGAACCTCTCTCAACGATTTATTCAGCCAACGCATTAGTGCAAAACGTGTCAAATTTTCCCGGATACAATGAGTTCCTCTCCAATAACAATGGTTTCTTAACAGTGCATGAGTATTTAAATCTTACTAGAAGTACAAGTTTCTGCCACCCAGGCTCATATAATGAAACATATGTGGACATTCTTTTGGCTTCTTTGGATGTCTATGCGAAATTTTTGGGAATATTCGAGTGGGTTATATACGTGATCCTGGTTCTTGCACTAACATTGGGAATTTTTATTTGCTACATGAAAAAGAGGGTCGCCTATGAGGAGGAAGTTATGAGATTTTCGAGAGTGTTGCAGCTAATGCTTTACTTGTTTTTGGCCATCGCACTGATAATCCAAGGGAACTATATCGATATTGGCGGGAAGGTGGACTTTAGGCCGATGATAAAATATTTTCAAACTGTTGAAGAGGTAGGCTGCTTCGGGACGTCGATACATCAATGGGCATTGAAGTTGTATAATGAGTCTTTGCATAGAAATTTCAGCGTGACGTACAATTTCTGCGAACTTATGATGTCAATTGCGATCCTGTCGTTAATATTGACCGCATTGAGCGTCATATTCAAGTTTTTCATTAATTCGATGCTCGACAGCGCATACGATGAAACATCAATGGACATCAAGCCTCAGCCTCATTTATATATCGAAATGCTGGATCGAGCAAATTTCCGCACTACTCCGAAAAAAGGATTGAAAAATAACAAATTCTCTCAGAAAAAGAACGAAATAATAAAAATAGGAAGTTCGAGCAATACGGGATCTATTGTTAGTCCGCGAAAAAAGAAAAGCAACGCCAATTTTACCAATTCTTTTTCAAACCTCACTCTGTAAACGATTTTAAGGCACATCCACACACACAATATTGGTTTTTTGCACTGGTTTCTTTTTTTTATTATTATTAACATTATTTTATTTATTATATTACTGTATCATTCTTATTTGCAAGTCTCGTTCGGATACTCATAACCACTTCTATAATAGTTGTTTAGCTAATTTCTGTGTTACATTTCAAACACACATTTCAACATTATTCGCATCGTGAGGGAGTGAATGCTGATATAGGGAACTTATCCCTGACAATCACTAGTGTCACTTGCTCCTACAGCTTATAGAAGAGAACTGAAATTTATGATTCGCTCAAATTTCTCTTGAAAAATCTGATCGAACTCTACCAACTGTGAAGCATACGATAAAATTCTGAGAATTTACAAAATATATATTTATTATTTGCCCGTTCTCGCAGAATTCAAAGGTTCAGCTACTGCTTTATTCTACTGAGGGTTTCCAATCCGGCCGAGTGTCTGACTAAGCGTCTCTTTCACGCTTCTCTTAGCTGACTCGATGTATCGTTTCTCTTCGATCTCAACTAAAGCGATGAGGAGAAAATTACTTCTCGAGAAGCTAAAAAAGAGCAAATTTACTTTGTTTTTGGACTTTGCTTCTTTGAATGTTCGGGATCAAGAACGAGAGCAACAAGTCCTTGATGACAGATGGCGGCTTGCTTTGTTTATTCTCGAGTTTCTCGATCTGCTTATCGATTTCTTCCTTTCTAATCTTTGCCATCATTCCAGCCTGTCTTGAGGAAGCTACATTAAATCGCTTAATAACTCATCAATGTATAAAAACTCTCTACCTTTCTCAACAGCTCCATTAATCGCACTGCTGAGATAAGTATCAACAGTTCCTTGGTGCATATTCATAATTTCATTGAATAGCATATCCTCTCTATCCTCCAAAATCTTTTCAGCTTGTCTACGTCCACGCTCCTCAGCTTCTCGGGTTCTTCTGTCGTTTTCGGCATGTTGCACCATTTTCGCAATTCGTTTTTCCTGAAATCATGAGATTATTGCTGTCCATATGTTCTAAAGGTCCTTTTATACCTGTTTGAATCGAACCAATTCCTTCGCAAGCATGTCAGTAGTTCGTGCTATCACAGAACCCTGGATGTTTTCTAAAATAGCATCCTTCAACCTTTCTTCGTGCGCTTCAAGCAGACGCTCTTCCTTCTCCTCTTCGGTCAACGGTTTGACGTTCGCGACGATCAGCAGCTCCTCGATAAGAGCCAATCTTTTCTCTTTTCCTTCGTACATTTCGTTCTGTCGAGAACGGCCACGAAGCAGTCTTTGGATCAATAAAATCGCCTGCTCGAATTTCTCTTCGCTACGGTATTTTTCAAGGTTATTCAGACGACCCTTCTCGTCTTTTGTAATATCGAGTTCATCGCTTAGAAGATAACGCGTCATTCAAATCGAACTTCTGAAGAGCTTACTAATGAGGAGTGTCAGGTCGCACAATAATCTTTTGGTTCGCTCTTCCTGCCGCGTCTTGCTCGGCTTCCTCTCTTCTCTTCTTAGGAGAACCTTCAATCAGAATCTGAGCCTTCTTCAGTTGTACACGGTGATAATTTTCCTAGTGATATTAGATCAGGAAATTCGCTATCAAAAGAGTCGCTACTCCTCTTGTGTAAGCCTTCTCGATTTGGTTCATAACCTTAACCACATCAACCTGAGTCTCGAGTACTGAAGGCTTGATCGTAGGCACTAAGTTTCCTACGCCAGTATAATTGGTTAACGCGAGAGGCTGGACTTCGTATTTATTGGAGATTTTGTCCAGTGAGAGACCCTCTCTTGCAATTCCAGCGTAGACTCTGGAGGCAAAGTTATGATATTCTTCAATGATATCTCTTCTCAATTCCGGTGCTTCCTCCTCCTTGCGACTTTTAAGCATTTTTCTCAGGACTATATCAATCGTAAAAGATCAGACGCGTACACATAAATATATGTAAGACCTTTGATCTTTTTCCTTTGGATTTTAGCAATTAATCGATTTTTTTGCTCAGTTTTCTTTATCTTGACATCTTGAATTCTCTGCGCGTTTCGGTCTTCTATATCTTTCTCTCTTTCAATCAGTGCGCTCTTCAAGAGGTTCATTCGTTCATTTTGCACTCTAAGTGAAAGAGGGTTACTACTGCAGACAATGGGTGTTAATACTTTTTTATTTCATTGTCTCTTTTGCCCCATTCACGTTCTTCTTGATCTTTCATTAATCGCTTTCTTAATGAGAAACTCGCTTCATCAGAAGTTGGAGGCAGCGCCCATTCAAATGCGATTCTTTCTCGGTTCATTTCGATTGTTTCGAGCTCGTCGAAAGTGGCTGGGAGCCCTTCTCCCCAGCGAAGGTGAGCGATAGTTAGAATTTCAGGGTTTTCTCCTTCAGGGACTTGGTAATTGGGTGTGTATGGGTCCGTCTGAGCTTCTGATTCTCGATACATCGTCTGAACTTCAACTGTTCGGGTTTTTGGTTCTTCAACCAAGATAGGAGCATGCTCTCGGTAAATCTGGCCTTGATCGACTGGGATTGCTGAGCTTTTTTGAGAGAAGACGGTTTTTCATTGAACAATCGATAAGAAGCTTACGTGTGATGGATAGGCTCTTGGAGTAGAGGAACCAAAGGTCTTTTGAAATAAATTGGTCTGGAAGAAAATTAATGAGGATTAAGACAACGACCTGGGATAGATCGAAACTACCTCTGAGTACCGGTAACGTAGTTTGACATGCTTCCGGTACGAACGGCGTCATGTAGAACGTAGGTTGTGCTCATTGATTTAAATGTGTATTTTTTACAACTGTTGAGACTCTATTTGATTATAAGTGATTTTTATTGCTATTCTCAATTGAGTAGAAACATTGCATTTGAATTTCGAAAGTAAACCCCAACAAGAAATATTTTGGCTTGTTATAGAAGCATTGTAGTCTCTTTGAGAATTTCGAAAGCAAATTTTCCTGAGAAAAAATTTTAACATTCCAGAGAGTTCTGCCCCTTTACAAAAATTAACTCTCATTTTCTTTTATAAAGAAGCAAAAATTTATGACGAACGAATTTTGTTCCCTCTCAGTTTTCTGTCAGGATATAACTCATCGTTGACAAACTTTCTTTATTTAAACGAAGGAACTCAGTTTTTTTTGTAATTATAAGCATGCCATTGAATTAGATCTGATAGAGTAGATTTACAGTACTTCATGATATATAAACAATTGAATTATTCACGGATCTGCTTTTTTGGGAAGATACAACTAACACTATCTTGCAATATATGAAAATTCTCATTATAAAACAGTAGCTTTAACTTTCTCCTTTGGTGGGTTTTTCGTCTCATAATCCACAGCTTCTTGGGTTTCTTCATTGATGAAGGAAGGTTGACCTGTGCCCGCGAGCAGTCTTTGCCATTTCCTATCCGAAGGTGATAAGCGAGCATTGCCCTTGATGACATCAGAGAGAGGAATATAGCAAGAACGATTATTCAGATTCCCGGTCGTGAAGCCGGTCCAGCCAGCCATCATCGCGTCAACTGTAGCTTGAGCTAGGAAACTAATATAAAAGAAATTTAGAGACTGGTGTCATCATTTTTTCATATAGACCTGCAAATGTATTTGTCACGGGCATTAGCTGGCACAGATCGAATCATGTACGTTGGATCAATGTACTTGAGGGTGAGGTCCATTCCTTTCGATTTGCAGTATTTAGTGATTTCGTCTCTAAGGAATGTTCCAATATCCTAAAAAACATAATTCATGAGATGAAGAACAAAAGCGAAAAGTACTCCAGGCTTAACATTTCCAGAGGCATCCTTGCCTGCATCTGGTAGTTTAGCATCTCTCATCGCAGAACCTGTAAAAATCGACCCTTTAGCTTCCCAATTGTAAATTCAAAAAGTTACCAGCTCCCTCTGCTACAACAAGAACACAGCGCTTTTTAAGCCGAAGCCTGTTATAAATGAAGTTTAATAGTCCTCTCTCTCCATGCAATTCGAATGGAAATTCTGGCACGAGACATATGTTGACATCTCTGGACGCTAAAGAAGCCCACATAGCAATGAATCCGGCGTTCCTGCCCATAAGTTTAATCAACCCAAGGCCATACTCTGCTGATTCGGACTCCACATCTCCAGAAGCTATCGCCCTTTGGGCCTCCTATTGCCAATTTTTACAGCTTATTCAAAAAGCAGGATTTACTTCAACAGCAGTCTCGAAACCGAATGATCTATCGATCAATGGGATATCATTATCTATCGTTTTCGGAATTCCGCAGATAGAGATTTTAAGTTTTCTTCTAGTTAATTCTTTAAAAATCTCATAGATTCCTTTATGTGTGCCGTCGCCTCCGATGACATAAACCTGATATTACTTGGCTCTTTTGCGCGAATGAGATGAATATTACTTGATTTACATCGTGATCAATTATGTTTTGGACAATCTTCTCGAGATCGAAACCTCCTCTCGATGTCCCCAGATAGGTTCCTCCGACTAGATGGATTTTCTTTACCGTTTCGGGATGAAGTTTTATCCAGTCATAGGAATAAAATCCTTTGTAGCCAAATTGAATTCCGTATACTTCTTTGACGTTGTAATTAAAATGAAGAGACATGACTAGCTCTCTGATAACAACATTGAGCCCAGGACAAAGACCTCCGCAAGTCACTATGCAAGCACGCACTTCCTTTGGTTCAAAGAACAGGTTCCTGCGAGGGCCGCCTTTGAGGTATTTCTTTGCTGCTTCGATAGAAACATACATGTTAAAATTAGTTCGAGCTTTAAAATGATGGAGTTAGCTGCTGAAAGGATACAAGCTTACAAAGGACGAATGAATCCTTGTCGATAAAAGCTGCTTCCTATTTAACAATTAGACCAATTTTAGAGATATATAAAGGAGTAAGCCCATCTTACTGGTAAAAATCCTTCACCTCCATACACTGTTCGCAGTTTTGAGTCTCCGATTAAGGGACTTTTAACCATAGGAAATTGATTCAAATCCTAACAATTAATGATTAAGGAGCCAACGAGGCTGTCTCGAATTACAGCAGTCGCAGCCAAGTGAGGAACCTTGACGATGTCACACGCTGGAGATTCAAGGTATTTTAGTTCTGCAATGAGCCTTGAGACGGAGTAATTAGAAGAAAAAACTTGGTTTTTTTGGGGCTACCAATTCCCTTGTTCATTCTCGAGTAATCTGGAAGGGATTCTCAAGTTCAAAACTGTTGAGAAATTCGAACGTTAGCTATAATTTTTCTCATGTTTCTACCTGTTTCATCTTTTTTCTGATTTTCTGATGAAGTAGAGCTTTTTTGGGCTTCGTCCTTTGGTTGCTTAGAGTCGTTAACCTTCTCACTATGCTTTTGAGTGCTGTGGTAAAAGTAGTTGAATGCAATCCCTGACACCAGTGTTAGTCCTCCGAATAAGGCAGCTTCCTTCCAATTCTGATTAAATAAGCCGAGTCCTACAAGCAACAAAGAGGAATAAGCTTGGTTTCACTCTCTCAAACTACCTGATTTTTTGCTCATAAGGTTGTTCGGTGGATAGATATCTTTCGAAAATTATTGCGAATATATAATTCGGCGATCAGATCATCAGTATTCCAAATTCCAATTGGTGTGTTTATTTTCATAAAATCTAATATTCTTTTGCTATCTGCTGAATGGCTGCCCAAAAGCAATGAAGAATTCACAATTTGTTGACCGAAGCGTGAGTTAGTCCTTGACGACGTGAACGATTACAAGCATTTTTCTTGGATTGGGTCGCAGTCATTGTTGTTAATATGTTGTATTCAGTAAATCCCTTAACCTAATTTCTGTCAGAAATAAAATTAGATTTAGAAAATTCTATGTTCGATATCAAACTTCGAATTAGGATGGTTCTTTTTGATAATTCTTTATCAATGAGCAGATCTACACAGACCATTTATAGGTCAATGATGGACGTTAAACAAGACAGTTAGATAGGTTATCAATTCTCTGAGCTAGTATGGATAATCCCACTTAATTCGGCAATCATACAATTCTTTAATGCAACCTGTAATCTAATAAATGAGCATTGAATTATTTTTGACCACAGTCACAACAGCTTTAAATAGTAATAGAGACCCTCTTATTTGATAAATAGTATCATCTGAACTTGACAGCAGATAAATTCCGACATAATCCAACCTACTTTTTTTGTAATGTTAAATTACAATGAATCCTACTCCACAGCAATAGCACAATAATCAAAATTCATTCTAGTAAGACACTTTGATAATTAACAAGCTGATCTCCCTATGGAAGAAGCTTTTTGAAGCTACGACTCGTCGTCGATACAATGCACATCCCCTTTAAGACTCATCGCCTGACCAGTAGCTTCTCCGGTTCGATGAAGTAATATATCTCTTTCAGTCATCTACATCACACCCGAATCAAGAACTACAAAAGAGGGACTTTAAATAATTACCATCCTCTGAAGCTTATTTTCCAAGAAACCAGCTAATCTACACTGTATTGCCAGCTTTTGTCTCAATTCCTCCCTTTGTTTCTTTAGATCATTGATAACAAAAAAATTCTAAACCACTTTTACCGTCTCTTCCATCAGTTTTCTCCTCGCCTCTGTATTCTGGGCTTTTAATCGAGCAATTTTCTGCTTTTCTCGTTCAATATCTTCTATGTTCATACGATTCTTCAGCCATTTGTCTTTAATCTCGTCTTCCAACTAATTCATTAGATCTTCACTATTCATTAATTGAAATTTACTTTTTTGCAGTCCTCTTGCTCTATCTCCCTCAAATGGATGAGAATTTTTCTTTCTTTGGACCTGCACTGTTATTGTGATTCACTCAACTCAATTCGGAAAAAAAAAAATTCGCTTACATCAACAGATCTTGACTGCCGCTGGGCTCGGCGGTACCATTTCTCACGCTTGACAAGCGTATTATCTTTCTTTATATCGAGATGATAAATCTCGTTCTTAACCTGGCAAATTCAGAAAAAACCTGTTATAAAACCCGCTCACTCGAATCATAGTTATACATGCTCAATGGACGTTTGAAGCATTTTTTTTTCTTTCATTTTCTGCTTGAGTTCCTGGTGGTGGATAAGGATAAGTCCCTTTTCAAAATCAACCTGGATTTACTCTTTGAAAACCCAAAAGCGTCAGTGCTGATCCTTTCAATCCTCCAGCTTCATCAACCCCTCTTGAAAATTGTCCCATGGAAAATTCAGTCGAGACGTGCGTTTTTCGGAAAGAGCTTCTATCGCCAGTCGAAGGACGGGTCTAATCAACGTTCGATAATAAAACATGAATAATCTCCTGTAATTTTTACATAAACCGAGGCTCTCGACTGTAATGATGTCATTGAAGCATTCAATCCTTTGGCAGCTGTTAAAGAATGGCAGAGAGAGCCTTGTGAGCTGAAAGGAGTGGGGTTAGCGAGCACAGTACGAAGCTAATTTACCGATAGGGAGCTATTAATCTCTCGACATCGCTGTGTTGAAGCGGTGTATACTTTTTATACATTCTTGATTCCTCATTGGCGAAGCTTTCTTGAGAGCTGCGACGAATAAATTTGGTTGCCGAGACAGGCCTTGGACGATCTGTGAGCTCTCTTTCTGAAATACTTCCTTTCCTCATAATAAAATAAAACTTAAATCTATGTCTATTGACTCAATTAATGATATAAAACGTGAATTTTCTCATATTGTGGTCTCAATTGGCTCAAGTCACAAATGTAAGTGTCACCTAGCTCCTGAAAAATACCCTGAGATACTGTTAATGGCTCTCAGGAGAAAAAGAAACTGTAATGATTATTAAAGTATTGAAAAACTCCCACGGATTAAGATAGAGAGTTATATTGATTTTAAATAAAACTGAAAAGCGATAAAATCCAAGGTGTAGAAGAATGAGCAATCAAGAACCCAAACAAAAGAAAATGCTTTTGAAAAAGCCTGTCGTCGACGAAATCGAACCGAAGAAAGTCTCTCTGAAAGCCACTTTCTCTCCACAAAGGAAACCTGAAGAACCCGTATCTCCAGCAAAAGTAAAATACATGCCATCGCGGTACGGAACTGCTGAAATTTACAACTCCACGAGCACTCTCAAACGAACTGCTCTGCTCCACACACTAGAGAGCGATATGAATGAGTTAGGACAGCAAATCAGCAAGGCAAAACCAGAAGTTCTCGTTAATCGACTGAAGGAAGTGAAATCCTACCAACCACCGCTGACGGTCTTCAAACCTCATGATTTCAAGAAAAAACCTATCAAAAAAGAAGACATGGAGTTCCAAGCATACCAAGAAATTTTTGTTTCGCCTAAAGAACAAGCTCTTCAAAAACTCCAGGAAAAAGAAAGAAAAGCTGAGGCTTCGAATAATACTGGCGGTGAGGAGCAAAAGAGCGAAAAATTCTTGCTTGGAGTGAAATCCGAGAGCAAACCAAGGTTTGCGTTTGATGACGGGAACTCACTTCTCCTGAGCCCTCGATCAAAAAATAAACTACCACAGGTCTCTCGTTCTATGAAATTATTGAATCGCCACTCAGTTGAATTGTCAAACTCAGCCATTCACGATTCAAGAGTCGGACTTCGCCAACCTAATGAGAGAGAACTAACCAAGAATTTGTCTATGCCTGATGGTATGTTAATCTCGGATTCGAAAATCAACGACACTGAAATTAACAATGTGCTGGAAAACACTGTTCTGAACGATGTTCATGACGATTCAAAAAAATTGCACAATGAACGACTTTTCTTCGATCAACAAATCCAGGTCTGCGCTTTTGCTTTGTGATTTTTGTTCTTACAGCGTATATGATAGGTGCAACCGCCGGACACTCCAAATTTCAACCCTGCGTCGCCGTTGACACCAGGTTAGATATTCTTCTTCAATTACATCATCTTAAGCCGTTAAAATTGCTCATAGGAAATGGATGGGCGCCGTCGATACCGTTAGTTAATCTTGTGGATATCTCGAAATCGAACCTGAAAGACTTATTGTTCAGAGCGAAGGCAGGAATGCAAGCTGGAGACACGCAAAAGGAGGCCCATCTCAGCTTTTACTTGGCAATCGTTCATGAAAATCGAAAGAATTATAAGGACGTAATACTTTATAGATTTAAGCATGGTTCTTGATCAACGAACCGCTTATAGGCAATTAAATATTACAAAAAATTCTTTACATGTGCTCAAACGATGGAAGACAGAATCGGAATGGCATTGGCACTGAATCGACTGGGCGTGAACTATTTCAACGAAGGGAAGGCTGATATGAGTGAGAAGTTCCATCAGAAAAATCTCGAACTCTCGGATAGAGAGAACTCTTTTGCCGGATATTATAACTTGGGTATAGCGAACAGGGCTGGTGGAAACTTAGAAGAGGCTGTTAATAACTTCCAAGAGGCGTTGGAATGGGCGTTCGAATTTAATGTAAGCGAAATAAATTGTGAAAGCCTCGATAATTATGGAAATATATTTACAAGGATACGGAATCAGAGTGTCTTTCTTACGGACAGCTTGGATTGACGTATCGAGACATGAGGAACTATGAGGAGGCATTAGACAAATTTAAAGTAAGAGATCATATACAGTCCAGCTTTTCTAATAATTTGTTTTTTAGAAATGCTACAACTTGAGTCTGAAAGTCAAAAACAATAAATTGCAGTTGGATTGTCTTCTAAACATGTCCAAAATTGTGAAAGCGCAAGAGCAACAGAACGCTGATAATTGGAATATTTATAACAACGCTTATGAGGTATGCTTGATGATTAAGAGATTCGTTAATCATGTTCTCTTAGTGCGCAAAGGGTTTGAATGACAATAAGACAGCGAATATTTGCCTAGTGAATATGGGAGTGATAGGGGGACTCACGAGATATAATGAATTTATGAATGACATAATGAGCGAATTTCCGGAAGGTCCTGAGGTGACGTATCTTGATCAAAATAACATTCAAGAAGGAGAGGCAGAGCGGAATCAAGATGGTCAAATCACAATTGAAGAAAACGAAATATCAACGAATAATCAGTAAATTGGTCTGTATGCGAAATAAGAGATGGGCTCAGTGGTAAGAGAGAATTGAAAGAATATAAGTGTAGGAATTGGATGAGAATTGAGCTACCTCCAACGTAAGAGATTGAAAAATGAGCACTCTGCATTTGCTACTGCTTTATTTTTGTCTGTGTATGGTCCTTCAGAAAATATGAATTCCATAAGATTAAAAGTTAATGAGTCATGAATGTAAGTATTTAGGAGCAATAGAGGATCTGAGATCAACAGCTGTAGTAGTCTCCTTATTTTAGGAGAAGGAGACCATCAATGAGGGCTGTAAAAAATCTAAAGTTAATTTCTTTCTTGCTTAAAGTACAAAGGAATTCACGCCAAATGTATCACACAGCCAGCAGAAACGAATTATCAGTATTGAAACGGCTTCAGCCAATGTGTGTCCTAAATCGCTATCACTCATCATTTAAAAACGAAAGGTTATCATATCTTGGTCGTCAAATAAGAAAAATAAATATCCTGTAAAGCATTTTTTGAATTCCCCTATGTGATTGCATCTCTATATAAATGTGATTGTTGTTTTCTTTTTGCTCATATCCGATGCGTTTTTTTTACCGATAACTTCACTTTTTGAATAACTCGCCCTATTTTGCTGCTCAAAGGGTTGATTGCTAATTATGGCAGAGTTTCCTCCTTCCTTTTTAGATTTTTGCTCACTGGGTTGATTCTTAGCCATAGATAGTTTTTCCTTTGTTTCAACTGCAGGGGTAGAGTCCACTTTACTGACCAAAAGACTCCTTGTAGATTGTTGGTGTAAAGTTGGATTCTCATCGGCATGTTGTGCGTCATTTGTATCTTCATTACTTTTGGATTCTTTACTGATAATAACGATTCTCGAATTCGCAGGTTGTGCACTTTGCTTCTCATCAGCATGCAAAGCTTCTTTGCTCTCCTTTTCACTTCTAGACTCTTTCCTACCAAGGACCGTGACTTTATTCATCATACTTCGATTCATATTTTGATTTTCACTAGTTCCCTTCCTCTCTTGATCAGTTTTTAAATCATCATCAATAAATTTGATTTTCTTTTTCCTACTATTCGACGTATTCGAAGTATTCGATGTATTCGACGTATTCGACGTTTGCCGCTTAATAGGTTGCACTTCATCTAAATTATTTCTGCTATTCTTTCCTTGCTGGCTCAAATATTCTTCATTAAACTTGGAATCTTCTAAGCTGTGTATTTGTTTTTCACAATCAATCTTAGTTTCACTCTCGCGCTCAGTGACTTTCTCTTTCATTATCTTGCTTTCTGTTTTAATACTTTTATATTTTGCAAGCACAGGATGATTCAATATTCCATTCCAATCTATTCTTTCGTCCTCCTGAACCTGCAGCATCTTTCTTAGCAGCTCTCGAGTGCCTTCTGAAATAGGTCCTGAAGGAAATTTCAGATCATTGTTCCTGATAGTCTCAAGCAGTTTATATGTAGAAGAGGCATCCCATGGCTTCTTTCCATACAAGCATTCGTACAATACCATACCCATTGACCAGATGTCGCATTTGAATGAGTAGTCAGCCTCTGCCAAAATCTGTGGTGACATGTAATTTGGAGTTCCAAGCACAGTGTGCTTTTCTCTGACTTCTTTGGCCTCATCTTTCACCATTTTTGATACGCCAAAGTCTGCAAGGCACACATCTCCATCATGGAAAAGGATATTAGCTGGCTTGATGTCCCTATGCATAAGAGTGATTTTTTCATGCTTTTCATCGATGAGTTCGTCGTTTTGGAGATCGACGAAAGCCTCAGCGATCTGCGCAAGCATTTTTAAAGCAGTGCTTTCTTTCATTGTTTTGCTTTTTAACAAAATGGTTTCAAGACTGCCTCCGTTGCAGAGGTTTGTAATGATATAGATATTACTTTCAGTTTTGAACACATCTCTGAGCTTGAGTATATATTTACCCTTGAGTATTTTCAGAATAGATATTTCTCGCATGATCCAATCAGCATACCCAGAATCCATAGCTGAAAGAGAGACAATTTTGATTGCGACTGGTGTCTGGTCATTCGTATCGATGCCCCTGTATACTTTGCCAAATTTCCCAGCTCCCAATGGCTTAGAGTCAATATTATATTCATAGTGTTCAATCCTCTTGCTCATTTTTTCTCACAATAATGAAGTTTTTTTATTCAGAAGCTTAGAATGCTGCTATTAAAGAAACTTTGTGTATTTATAAATTGTTCACGATTGAAAATCTGACCGACTTTGACCTACAATGACATATTTTATTCGTAGATGTTAGTCTGCTTTTCCTACTCTGTGTTCTTTTCTTATTGTCTACTCCCGCATTCTCTCTTTAACAATTGCTTTGACTCTTATTCCTCAGAATTAAAATTTATAGTTATTGGATTGGTATGGAAAATGTTTAAATAGAATTTTGTCAAGTCTCTTTGCTGCAACAGATGATCAGAAACAGCTTCATCGATGTTTGAAGAATGAAATATATCTGGCTTTTGTAATAGAAAAATGTATATCTAAACTTGTTCGAAGAAGAGCCCTATAGTTGAGAGGAATTCTTAGTATTTAAAAGAAATCATTAAAATACGCGACAAAATTCTCCTATCATCTGCTCAAAATCCGAAGAAAATTTCTATGCGTCTCCAACAAGTTGCAGAAGCCATGCTGTCGAGTATTTTCTCATGTTTGACGAATAATAAGCTTCTTGAAAATTCCAAATATCTGGACCAAAGAAACGTTAGAAGAAAAAGATTTACTCTTCATCTCTTGAAGACCGAATTTGTCGATTCTTCATTTATACTTGTCATTATGCCATGTTAATTATGAACAGGTTTTGATTCTTGTAAATGCATTTTCCTGATTTCTGTTGAAAATTGTCTTTGCTCTTTTGGAGTTGCACAATAATTGTTACAATTTCAGAGGTGTCTAACAGCTTCATCGAGGTGATATTTTTCTGGAAACTCACATTTTTTCTGAGTTCTATTAATTTGTTCAAAGTAAGTGAACACCCCAACCCAACACGTATCAATATATTTATTTCTGAAGGAAAAAAGTTAAAAAGATGCAGCGATCAATCCAAATCCAGCGTATATTGAAAGAACAAAAAGAATTTGAAACGAACCGCTCTGATACAATGTTTGCAGCCCCTCTCGAGGTCAGAAACTTGATTAACCAACGAAAACTCCAACTAATATCATCATAGGGTCAGCTGCACATCTGGCATTTCACAATTAGAGGGCCTCCTGACACCGAATTCGAAGACGGTATCTACCACGGTAAAATTGAACTTCCAGTGGACTACCCGCTCAAAGCCCCCTCCATATATTTCATTACGGTACCAAATATTCTAGAAATGAGGTGATACTTATTTCTCTCTTCCAGCCCAGCGGTAGGTACGAGATTAACACTCCGATTTGTTTGACCATTACGAGTTATCATCCAGAAGCTTGGAACCCAGCGTGGACGAGTAACTAATTGCAGAGGATTTTTTTGTTCTTATTCGTAATAGTTCGATCGATGCTGCAAGCGCTCATAAGTTATTTCCCTGAGAAAGAACAAGTTGCTGGAGTCGGAGCTCTCAGTTACAGCGTAGAAGACCGCAAAAAGATCGCGGTTCAGTCCCGAAAATTCAAGTGTCCTCAATGCGGACCGATTGCGAACTTGCTTCTTGGCGGCGAGAAAATCCCATCAGAGAAAGAGAACAACACTACTGAATCAAAAGGAAATGAATTACCAGAGCAACAGCAACAGCATCAAAATGTATCAAATGATAAAGCAGAGCCAAACCAGCCAGCAGCTGAAGATTTTGGTTTGGAAGCGCTTTCTCCAGAGCAAAGAGAATTGCTAATGAAAAATGATATATCGGAATTTGCTGAAGAAACTAAAGTGGAGAGGTCGCAAGATCATGCAGAGCTTGAGGCCAAACGAGAAAAAGAGCAGTTTAGAGATCGGGTTGAAATTGAAGAAGAAGATGAAGAAGAGAAGGTTCGCGAGACGAACCATACTCACAACGTAATATCCCCAACGAAAACGCAGCAGAGACCTACCAGACAAGTACAGAAAGAGAGTGAAGACAACGATGTGCCTCCGTTAATCGAATATAGTAAAAATTGATTTATAATAAAAGGGTTTTTCAATGAACTTTCATGACATCATAGTTCTAAGACAGCACGAATTGTACTATGAAGCCAAGAGCAGTATCGTCTTTAGGCCGAATATATTAAATACCTCTGCCCAAAGACAGTCGTCAATGCCGAACCCACTGCTAAGGCATAATTCAAGCCGCACTGAAGAGATTGCTACTGAAAAACAACCCACATTACAAGCGCAAAATTCAGTGATTTCTGAAAGTCCAGTTCAAGCATCGACAACGGTCAACCAGCCTAATAACGAGCAAAATACAACAACAGCAACCACTACTGCTACTGCTGAGCAACAAACAAATACAATTCCTCATCAAGTGCATGCAGAACTTAGTGAAGAACAGGTGGCCGAACGACAGCATATACAAAAACAAATTAAACTGATTGATTTACTTATTGTTGTTGTAGTCGTGTTGTTAATTGGATATACTGCGTTCATTCGATTCCAAGGTTAGATCTTACTCCATCTCTGTGTATCACTTTTTATTGCGCGAGAATAGCACCATCAAATAGGGCTTCTCTAATGTTTTTTTTAGTCTCTATCCATTGCAATTATAAATAAAAAACTTAAAACGAACAGTCTATGTTTCAATAGATTTCTCTCTTTATATAAACTTGAATCCTGCATTTAAAAAAAAAAACAAGAGAATGACTGTTGTGATAAATTTGTTGGGCGCAGGTCACATTTAGGACAATAATCAAAAAGCATAAGAACTTAATCCAAACTTAGTTGTTAGAAATCATATAATAATTCACTCTTACTATCGTTTGCGAGTAGTAGATGATGCAGCTTCTGACTCAGCGAGTTTGAGCATTTCTTCCCATTTCTGCAGGTTTTTATTGACGTTATCGAGAATATAGTTCGTTTTTCCGTGCGTGAACGTGGCCATGTAGTCCCAAAGAGGCCGAATGACAAATTTTATAAATGAGATTTCGTTTTTCGCCATCCCAATCGGCGTGTCCAGTCCCAACATATAATTCGTTACCGGTAGTCCCAAAGCTTGCTCCTGTTTTACCTATTTTAATTTCAATTTGCAAATGAGCACCACCAAAATATATCATTCGTTACCTGATCTGTGAATTCTTGATTAATTCGCTGTGACCAGTAAAAAGCCAGGTCGAAGTCCATCGATGGTCCACATAAATCTGCGGCATGAACAATAAACCCTGTAATAAGCTTCAAATCATCATCGGACCATTCTTTTTGATAAAACGTTAGCTCGGGCATTTATTTAGGGGAAGTTACTATGACCGCGAAGACGCAAATGAAAATTGTCTTCAGCTACAGCATCTCGCAGCTGCTGGTCTAAGGCTTGAACGGATTTCAGCTGCTCGAAGTGGATTTTCATATCGGTTGCAAGAATGCAGGAGATTATCAACTTTCTCAGCTCTGCAACGTCTCTTGGGTCTAATTTCTTCATGATATTATTTTGAGGTTTCATCATTGTTTTGAATGTATAAGCAGCGTGGTGCTGTTCCAAAACCTTTTATTGAAATCAATTAGACCGTTTTGAGAGATTATATTTACAGATTTATCGTTGTAGCGCAACGCTAACTTAGACTGCTTCGCGATTTCAAAATTGTTTGTGCTGCCTGTATGATCGACATCGTGGCAATAAGCACTTAAAATCATAGAAAAGTGTATTAAATCTGTGAAAAACTGGTCAAAACCGGCGTATTTCACTAAATGATAGGTCGCATGGGTAACTAGTGTCATAGTTAATTGTAGTAAGGGGGAGGATAATCATCAAGAAACGATACCTGTAACGCTATGATCAAAATTATGAAATGGATTTTTCCTTTTGCCTTCATAGCCCTTTTGAATATCAGTGATAAATGAACACAATAATCCTCGATCCACGGACTGTTTTTGCAAAAACCCTGTTGATTCAAGCATGAACCAGACTAGTCTGCACTTTTCGAGATCACTATGGATGTTTCGAGCATTGAAAGTCCATCTGCTTAGCTTCTCTTCGTCATCATCATAAGGAATGAGGCAGCTAGGATCAAACACGAAGGTTTCGTCCTGGTCGAGCTGGATGAACGGTTTTTCTTTGCTGCTCGCAGGTTTCATGTTTTTAAGATTGTACGATGACAGTCCTCCAGCGAGGTCCAAGCTATCCAAGCTCTTTAAATTCTTCACGTTTTTAATTATATTCACCATTTCCAATGTATCTAGCGTTTTGGACCTATTTCAATATTATTAGAAAAAACCTCAACCGATGCGATTTATCCCACCCTAATGTCATTCCATGATGAATAGTCGGAATGTTGTCATCTGGGAGGTACTCTGCAATTGTGCTGTTCCTCATCGCATAAATTTCCTTTTTAAGAAACGTTATCACACGATACTAATATTCTTCATACCTGCTTTGTGTATAACTGATCATTGCTATGGTCAATGAGCTTCTTGAGTATCACATAGCTCCTTATTTTTTTCTTAACGACGTCAAAGTGGTCTTTATGACTCTTCCCAAAAGTTTGCTTTGCTTGCTCAATCATGGAATCGTATCCATTAGCTCCATTTGACTCGGCTTTTTGGAAAGGGATCAGAATTGTGAACCCTTTGATTTTATTGCGTCTGTGCTCGCTTTTATTCATTATAATTTGAACTGGGAACCCATCGACTGTGAGCTTATGCGTGGCTATTAATTTCGCAGAGCGTGTGAATTCCTCAAGCGTCTCGTTTATTTGAGAAACAAATTTCGTGTTTTTAAAGAGAATTTTGAAAGAAAGACTCGTGCGAACCGAAAGAAAATTATTGATGGTTATTACTCCCTCTAGCTCCGGAGGGACAGGGGTGTTTTGCTGGCAAAGATAGTAGTCCTTATCGAAATCGAATACAAAAACAGAGTTGTCTTTAGCTTCCTGTTTCCTCATGAAGCCATTTAATACCTTGTCTTTTTCGTTTTTCTGATATCTGTTCAGCTCCGACCACACCAAAGAAATCTACATATTCAATATCAGAAGTTTGTAGTGCTTTTGTTGAGTTACTTCCTTAGAGAGGGGACCCAAATCGCCGAAAAAAGTATCTGAGAGTTCGATTCTTGATGCAGATTGAATATTCATGAAAATCTTTCTCTTTCCCTAAAGGATTAATGGGATTATGAGAAAATTAATAATTTTTCATGCTGATACATCCGTATATTTTGTAGTTGTAGAATAGGGCGTCGCAAGTTTTTCTTCGGCGAAGCTAATTTCACTAACAAACCCAAAGAAAATAAGTTGTGCGCCATAGATTGAGGTTTTTACACTTCAGCTTGACAGTGCTGAGCCAGGGTAAGTTGCAAATGCTCAATAAAAACGCTGCGAAGAAGGTTCAAATAGTCAATTTTCAACGATTCCAGTGCGTTCAAAATCTGATTTTTCCCTCTATTTTATTCCAATTTCAGCAAACTAACAAACAATCTGAAAATTACTCCTCTGAATATTTTTCATCTGATATCATGGAGACAAGCTGTGAAACAAAATCCAGTATCCCGGGGAAGTGGTCTAAGAGTTCTGAATCGATTGCATGTCTAGACAATAAAATTAGGTCTCATGAAAACCGATCAATAATCACTTTGCGAAGAGGACGTTATCATGCGGGATATTAATGAGAATAAAAAATTGGTCTTTGCTCTCCGTAAAGAAACGGAAACAGAGAAGGTTTTCGGAAGGCTTGCTGCGGCTGACGAAGAATGTTCGCAGCAGGCTTGTTGATGAAAGATCAATCCAAGTATAATCGTATTTTTTCGTGAATTGCTTTTCAAACTCTTCAACAAGCTTCGTCTTTGCTTGGTTCTAACGAATGGTGGTTATACTGATCCCTAACGGCTAAACCCTCACCTGAGGAACATCCCACTTATTAATCGAGCAAAAAGCCTCATGGAGCTGCAGGGCAGTTGATATAATGGAGAAAGTGTCCGACCCGAATATCGCTTCGAAATAGGCGTTAAGGATATCGATTGTTTTAGGCAGATTCAGTGAGTGATTCAGAACGAATAGGTTAAGTATGGTCAAGCCCTTTAAACCGTTCTGATTTGCAAAATAAATGGCTGAGAATCTCCGACTCTTACCTTTATTCCTGAAAGTAGTCCTTTGAGTGCTGTATTCAACTTTTTAGTAAAAGGCTCTTTGGCTTCTCTGCGTGAAGAGCTTAATCAATGGATAGAAATGCTGTGAACTTACTCTTTTTCTGAAGTCAATTGAGATTTTTCACCATTTTTGGGTTGGTTCAATTGATTAAGCAAAGCCTTTACTTTCTGGAGTTTTTCTGACAAGTCTTTCCGGAGCGGGTCTTTCCCGATGCTGGCATCTAGCTCATCAATCAGCTTTTGTAGTTCGATTTTGGTGTCCATTCCGTACGATTTAATAAAATATTGGTAATTATTGCTTGCTATGCTTTTGATTATTGAATTATGCAGTGTGAGATTAAAAGAAGCAAAAGTTTCACAATATTTGTACATTATCCGAGTTGAAAAATGACTCAAAAAATACGATGGCTGCGATCTAAATTAGCTATTCTAAGTAATATACTCATAGAAGGGCATGAAATATATGTATTATTACGATATTCGTTATGGCTCAATGAAAATTAGAAAATCCATGCTGGTGAACTAACCTAAATAGGGGTTAGACAATGAGGAGAGTGAAAGGTTTTCAGAAGAGTAATTTTTTTGGTTTGAAATTAGGCTTGGAATCAGTGATGAAAATTGGAGCATCAAAATAGCAATCAGAATTCGGTGAATTGTTCATGAGCTAGCCTGAGCAGAGTGGCAGCTGTAATCGGTTGAGCCTTTTTCAATGCAGACAGAGATTTCGGATTAGTAAATTCACTCAAAAAGGACATGAAATGCTTTGAAGATTTCAAGATTTTACCCATAATCTAGCTTAAGAAACGAATCTAACTACAAACATAAAAACGCTGATAATTAAAAAATAGGCTCATTCTGCCAGAACTAAATTCACTTTCCAGAAAGTATTTATCTAAATTTAATTTAATTTACTTTCGATCATAATTACTCCCATCAATTTCTCAATTTCCTTTTCCTATGACTAATGGCACAATGCGTCTGAGGTAGACTTCATTGCATTTTCTGCTCAATTTCATTGTCTATTCTTTCTATTTCGCGAGTATTCATCCACTGAATTTTCATCCAACTTGAAACTCGTGAGCTTAATGTTTTGTGTTTTAGTTGTATTATTATCTCGACTACGCTAATTTCATTACACGCGAAGTTTGAAAGAAGAAATACGATAGAAATTACCTGTGTTTTAGAAATTTGTTTCAATATAAATTTCCTTCCTTTTATCTATGTTTTACTTTTTCATATGTATTTCAGAGCTAACCTATGCTATTTAAGCAAGGATGGTATCTTCAGCGATGAGTTGCAAGTTCAATTCAATGAGGGACACTGGATTCATCCAGTCATAATTCTTCAGAACTTTAGGATGGATGACTCCCATAATACCCACAGGCTTCTTCTTATAGAGAATAACAGCTTGCATGCCTTCGAAAAATGCTGGATCTATAAAGAATACATTAGTTATTAATTAACAGCCGCATCGCATGAATTCTAACCTTCTGATTCAACGATTCTATAACCTGTAGCCTCGTCGTTTTTGATACCAAGTTTGATCATGAGCAAATCGAGGAGACCGTGAATGAACTATTTATCAGAGGTAGAAATTCAGACAAAGGTTCATGGTTTTTACTTCGAATCCGCTGGTTTCAGAGTTAGTGTAGAGAGCAGCCAATCTTCTCTCGTTTCTGGCGCCAACTTCATTATCAGCCTTCAAGACAACATCACCAACTTCGAAAATCTGGAAAGGAAGCTATTGAGCAAATGCATTTATGTTAAAAAAAGGAACCATATTGTAATTGTACTTTATTTGATTTGTTAGAAGTGATGGTCTTAAGGAGACCAGGAATCAAGGTTGTTCTGCCGACTTGGAAATCTTGAGTCTTTGGATTAGCAATGTGAACTGCATTCTTATCCATTGGTCTGTTCAGCATAGTGCTGATTTCGTCTCTTGAGCAGAGAGAGAAGTTCAAACATTCCTTGTATCCAGCAGCGGCGAGCTCGAGTCTCATGAGATCTGAGAACTTATTCAATGGTTGTTGCACACCGAAGGTTTGGGAAGGTGGAAGGACGTCCTTAACGTTCATGAATCCGTAGGCGATGGCAACATCTTCAGCAATATCGCAAGGGTGGAGGATGTCTATATTGTTTTAACAAGCAAATAATCAGCACGAGCTGAAGACCTTAAACTATTACCGCTTCTTGTGACAGGAACTTGGACAACAACAGTCTTGTCACTGGCTTTCTTGGAGTAGAGGTTCATTTTCAGAAGTTGTTTGACGATTTCGTCAGCGTCTGAATATAATGCCATGAAAATTGCAAAATAAGTAAAGAGAGTTTACCCAGCTTGAGACCAGTGAGAGTGTTGATGTAGTCAACCTCGACTTCGACATCATGGTCAGCGAATTCAGGGGTTAACTTAACAGCTCCGTCGTGTTCGTATTGAACCTCGACTTGCTCGACGCTGAATGGCTCGCTGCAATATTGCGAGAACATAGCGACAACGGTATTCAAAGTGACAAGGGCTTTTGTGTAGTCAGTAGCAGTGCATTCAACAAGCACGTTTTTCGTTGTCAGCTTAATTTTTGAATGGTCACCATTGATAATTGGTGGAAGGGACAACACGGTGCCGTTAGCGTCATAAATAACTGGATACACAGGTGAATCGCGGATGATGTGAAGGTAATGCTTTAACTTGAGATCTTTCTATTGAGACGGTCAAGGACCCATGCATAAAAGCGGCAACTTACCTCGTAATATTCCATCAATTGTTTTCCATCCATGCTGTTCTGTTGGTTAAGAGGAGCGAATTTAATATCCTCTGGTTTTCTCGCATCATACAAAAATGGACCCTTGATGGTATCGAGGTCGTGGGTTCCGATAGCAACGAGGGTTCTCTTTCTGCAGACGTTCTGGTGGAGCTTATCCTGGAGATCAATGAAGCTGTTGTATCGATCTTCATCGAAAGTGATATCTCTAAGAACAGCGGCGACAACGAAAGGTCTGATTTGTTGAGTCTGCAAAGGGCTGTAAGAAGAGGTCAGATTAAGAGTGTTACGCTCTTTGTGACTTTCATGGTGTGGATAGGGTTAAGTTGGTTCTTAATTTTGTAAACAGGAGGCTTTTTGGTTCCAATGTAGGCGCCCAAAGCAGCGGCAACACCTTCAGCACAAACGAGATCATAGCGGTTGGCAGGAACCTCGAAGATAATTTCTTCAGGGTTTTCTTTATCGACTTCAAATTCAATTCCGAAATCGAAGCAGACATCCTCGAGTTTCTTCAAATCTAGCAGGGCGTTTTATAGTTGAGACTGAAAGAAGGTCGGGTTTTCTTACCGAATTCGGTTTCAGGAACTCCGAGAGTTTTGTAGAAGAAGCCTTTGTTAACGTGGACGTGTGGCATATATCTTTACTAAATTCTGTTTTAAGGATTTATTTTTTTTGCTAATTTCTGTACAATTCACGACAGCCTATCCAATACGCATTCCGAGTTGGCTTCTCATCAGAACGGGTTGATCAATATGTAAAATAATAATTGAAAAGAAATTGGGAACAAAAATGGCTCGGAATGCATGTTGTTGTCCTGAAGGTTGTGGAGCTCAGAAAAATATTGTATAATATTGATGTTGAATGCAGTGTGCTGCGATCTTTTATTTAATTTGTTATAATTCGTATTTACCCTAACAAAAAAACCTCTAATAAATTCGAAAACAATGGGCTGCTCGGAAGTGATTAAGTAATGACTTAAAACAAGCAAATACGAATTATCTACTGAGTGGCATATGAAAAATTTTAGATATTCTAATGGGTCTGTCAACTTCGAAGATGCTAGAGTTAACTATTCGACTGATCAAGTTATAACAACTCCATTCATTCATGGCGATAGACCGCATTATTATGCTATTTTTCAAGCCTTTGATTAAATACCTCGAGAAAGATCTTCTCCAGAAGCAGTTGATATTTTTAAACTAAAGTTTCCGGATGATACAACTTAGATTTCTAAATGGTGGGAGCTATTCTTCATACAAGTTTATACAAGGTATATATTATATATATTTCAGATGTGATAAAGCATTATTGAAAGTCGTGTTCTTCTAAAACTGACTCATGTATCTTTTTTGTATTTTATTTGCAAAAATAAATAATTTCTTCCTCTCTTCTCAATGAAAAGAGTACAAATCCTACTGCTTCTATCGCTTGTTATGGCCCTGACCACGGTAAACTCAATGATATCAGTCAATATTCATACTCCTTCTGAATATTTTTTAGGCTAGCGAAGAAGGAACTCTTAAAGCTCAACAATTGAGAAAGATGATGCTTGATTCTCCAGATAACGTCATTGAGTTCACTCCAGACCTCTACAAGTAAGATCTCTTCGCTAGACCTGCCCTCATCACAGCCTAGAACCTATCTTTTAACAGAACCCCGTCCCTATGACGTCGTATTACTGCTTACTCAAAAGACTGGTTGTGAAAAATGCGAGTAACAATTGCTTGAACTCTAGCTCTCATATCGCCATCCTCCTTAAATAGAGAGACCTGGGAGCACTACAAGCTCGCGGCAGCAGCCTATAAGCATGCGAACGCAATTTATCCACAAAAGTCAGGAGACAAGGTCCATAGATCAGTTTTCTTCGGAGTTATTTATGCAAGAAACGATCCTGCTTGGAGCTGGGTCTTCGAAGAAGTATACAGAATATTGACTATTGTTGACCTTCAATTCCTTTTCCAGTGGAAATTATGGAGAAAGCCTGGTATCCTGGTTAGCACACCTAAAATGGCTGTACAACGAAGCGAAGCGCAGAGGTAAATAGAGCGCGGTATACAGTATGGCTTAACTCTAATGGAAGAGAGGAGTATCGAAAGCATTATTTGTTCGATGTCGCATACTCGGTTGTTTATGTCACCACTCCTAAGATACTCGAATACGTTAACCAGCGTGTAGAGAGAAACGTAAATTCCGCCATTCCCAACAAAATGTAAGCTTCGGGTAGGTCGAGCATGCCGAAGTCACATTCAGGGTGTTTTTCCTCATCGCTTTGATTATGGTACCTATCGTGGGACTGGTTTGGCTATTCATAAAGTTCCATTCGTTATTGAATAACCCAATTCTCTGGCTTGTCGGATCTTATGTAAACAAATGAATTTTCGCACAGTTAATATGACATTTCCATTCAGGTCTTGTACGTTTTATGTCTGGCTGGCTTGATCTATTGTTTACTGCATGAAATTTCTTGGGATGCTGAGGATGAAGATAAATGGTGGGCTACGGGAGTAATTTTTGAGCATTTTGGTTGATAACTAAAAAAAACAATAGACCGAGAATCAGTATCCAAAGGAAGGTTTGATCGTTTCTGTAATGAGTAAGATATGATTATTCAAAAAGCAGAGTTTAATTTTATCTTAGTGCTTGTTATTGGTCTTTTAATGACAGGGCTCAAATACGTCGGCTTGGTTAGTGGAGAATCTAGGTAACTAAAGTTCTTTTCCACCTGTCAAGTAGCTGATACTTGTTTTGAAACAGGATCAAAAGAAGTGCCATATTTATCGGACTCATAGCTCTGGTCCCATATTTAATTTCTTGGCTCGAAGGCGTGTTTAAAGCGAAGGGAGGGTGGTACAATCCACTCTTTTTCCCTCCAAAATACTACACAACAGGCTCTCTTTCGAATGATCAAGGAAATAATATTTAGATTTACCCCTGAACAATCTCTTATATAGAAACCAAAATGTTTAACAAAGATTATATGTATCATCTCGCCCTTAAGTCTTTGAAAATATAAATTATCACGAACAAATTCATAATGATGGAAAAAACTCTACAACCTCTAATATTCAAAGCTCAAATACATGTCCCATGAAAACCTGTAAGATATGTTAAAATGGTTTATTTGGGTTTGTGTATTTTTTGCTTTTTAGTTTCTCTGATTTATCTGAGTTGAGTGACTAACATGATTATAAACCTCCGGTTAAACAATAAAAGAGTGACTTCATCATAGCAAAATGGGACGTATGCATTCTCAAGGCAAAGGTATTTCAGGGTCAGCCCTTCCTTTCAGAAGAAAGCCCCCAAAATGGACTACCATCACCCCTGCTGCTGTCGTTGAGCTTATTATCAAGCTCGCCAAGAAAGGTAACATTCTACTCCTCCCCAATTCACACCATCAACCCATCTATTTTTCAACAGGTTTGTCACCAAGTCAGATCGGTGTCATCCTTAGAGACCAACACGCCATTCCACAAGTCAGATTCTTGACTGGCAGAAAAATTTTGAGAATTTTGAAGAAGAATGGTAACTCCTCTTAATCCTCACAATGGTGGGTTCTAACCTCTATTCTTTCAAGGTGCTGCACCTGAAATCCCTGAGGATCTCTATAACCTCATTAAGAAGGCTGTTTCTGTCAGAAAGCACTTGGAAAAATTCAGAAAAGACAAAGATTCCAAATTCAGACTTATTTTGATTGAATCAAGAATTCACAGACTTGCTAGATACTACAGAACCTCCAAGAAGCTCCCTCCAAACTGGAGATAGTACATAAATTTTGTGAACGTTGAAAACTAATCTGTCAATAATAATCATAGCGACTCTGCCACCGCCTCCGCCCTTGTCAGCTAAAAAGTTCGAACGATACGCAAGCGATTGGCTTGGTTCAAAGACCCAAGAAGTCTCTATTTTTATTGGAAATTTGGATGTAAAAGAACTATTCATATAGTTGTAGATTGCTTTCCTATTCATCCTTCTTCACTTTGCAAAAATCAGCGCTAAAACCCGCTTGCCAGCAAAATTCTACGCCTTTGTGAAATGAAACTGGGATTCATTAGAACTTGCTTCTCAATCTTGAGTTGAAAAAATTTGAAGGTATTAATCTGCTACTGAATAGGCTATGAAAACTATAATTCCAATATGAAATTCAATATCTTATGAGAAATCATCGTCGAAGGAGCTTTCACCTGAAGAGAAGTAGTGCCTTTCACAGCTCTCCAAACAAAGCTAGCATTTTTACTTAAGGTTTGTATTGAAAAATTTTTCATTATAGAAATGAATTGTAAGGAAGAGCGCCCTACCGAAACTCCCAAGTCAGTACGTTAGTGTAATAGAGATCAGTTTTTGCGGCTGCTAGTGTGAATTCAATAGCTATCTTGTGAAAAATTGATTTGTAGTATATATAGCAAGGACATATGAGAGTAAGCGAAAACTTTTAGTGCATAAGCCTAAGGACTAAAAACAAAATGAATGAAACAACAGCCACAGCAGCCAGAGTCAGTTTCCCTTTCTCACTCAGTTGGAATCCTGGATCCCGCTGCAATCTTGCATTTGACAAATCTATTTCATCATAAATGGGGTAATTTCTTGGCATTCCATATGGAGCATTGTCTTCCTGCTGTGGTTCTTCTTGGTGATCTTGTTGCTGTTGTTGACCTCCAGCTAGAATTACAAAGAGGAAATATTACATGTTTAATAGAAAGCAATTGAGTCATTTAGTACCTAAATTCTGGTGCGACTGTTCAGAACCTAAAGAAAATGTTATGCAGGTTAAACAATTGTAGAATATGAACAAATTACGATTTCGAACACCCTGCATTTCATAGGGCTCCTTGTTTAACATCTTTGTTGTAGTAAAGTAAGATTATATTTACGCGTTTAAAATAAGGATTCCAATTTGCTTATGTGATCGGCTCTAAAAAAATATGAACGAATATATTGTGTTGTCAAACATTGAAAAGAATTTCCCAGATAGCTTTTCACAACAACGACGCGAGAAAGCCATGCATTATAACAAGTCATTAAACAGAAAAAAAATAACCTAGTTCAGAAATTCAATATGATTTGGGCAATCCAACTTCGAACCATCCTTGACCCTAATGTTATCGATAGGTCAGCATTAGTTCTATTTAAATTGAGATAATTACAGTTTCTCGATTGTTTTTGCTTGAGTAAGAATCATTTTGTACAGATCATAAGAACCTTCACCCTGAAGAATGCGAGAAAAGTGAGGAAGTCATCAACTTCTATGAACTTACCCAATTTAATGCTTCTCGTCCTTTAGTAAGAGATTTAAGCAATCCAGAATTTCGGGAGCTTGCAAACTTCTCTTTTTCTATCTCTTTTTCTACGAAAAACCTTTTCGCGAAATTCTCTTGGCTCGTCGAAAATTCGCTCGTAACAATGATTTCCTGCTTTATCATCAGTCTCATAATTAAATAATGCTATCACGTTGGTTACGGAATCGTCTGATTTTAGATGAACTGATGAAGCCAAATTGCTTGGAAGGTTCTGCGAAATTTCAGTCCCAAATATTTTCTTAGGAGTTGTCTCTCTGCTGGATACAGTATGAGTATTTTCTTTGTTCTCCTAATATGGGTTAAATTAGATTTAACAGAAATTCTTGAATCAACTTTCTCGCTTTCAATGTTATGTTTAGACCCTAGTACACTGATTCCAGCCTTTAATGATCCATGGTGCTGCTTCTTCTGCGATTTGGCTTGCATAGTTTGTTGGGGGGAACCATTCTTTAAATTTGCTGTTTCTTCAGAATTGATTTCATTTAGTTGACTATGCTCGATGCCTTGTTTAATTTGATATAACTCTTCTCTTCTATCCCCAAGTTTCTTTAAAATTGGATGAAATCTTGGATCGACAGGTTTTTGTGAATGGATCGAGGTTGCTCTCCCTTCTATCTCGGCAAATGTGGCGAGTATCTCAAGAAGCAGGTTCGAGTATTCCCAGCACCGGTCTTGTAAGATAACTTTGTAAGCATTCTTGAATAGTCGTTCATGAGATTATTTCATTAGATAAGCTATTATTTGTACTTCTTTTCTAGAAGCTTGGTCCTTCTCGGCCAATTTGTTGTGAAGGAATAGCACTTTCTCTTCATAATTTCCAAGAGTTCTAGAGAAATTTTCTCCAAATGTTTCTTTTATGAAGTTTTTGTGTGATTCATTTAGTCCGTCCTTTTTGATAGTGTTAAGCAAATGACTCCCGAAATTCCCATTTTATTGATACCTGTGATGATAATAGTTTCTTTAACTGTTCTAATCCAGTGGCAGTTCCATCGATTATTGCATTGTTAAGCTGGATCTTGAGGCCTTCATTTTCTTTCTTTAAGTATTCGAGTTCACTGTGGAGAAGAGCGATGTGCTCTTTCAGTGCCTATTTGTTAGGATCAAATTACTTAATTTATTTGTGCAAATTTAAACCTTTTTTTCGTTCATATGGCGTTCTCTGGACTCAGTATCTTGCTTTTCGAATTCCGTCAAGCGAGTTTCTATATTCTGCAATTCCCCCATAACCTCCTAGATTTCGTTTTGGACACAAACCATAAGATCATTGGTGTTGTTTAATTTAATTCTTACATTATTTTCAGCTTTCAACTGGTCGATTTCAGCTTTCATCTGCTGGTTTAAACCAAGAAGAGCTTTATTCTCTTCCTCAAAATTTTTTGACTTCTGAACTTCTTCTCTAATGACAATATTAATCTTTACCCGTCATATAAGCATTCCTTTTTTACTGTAATTTTTCTTCTAATTCTCGCATGCACTCAGTGTTCAACCCTGCTGACACATCAATGCTGACTGCAAGGGTCGCTTTCTGCTTGTCTCTATTTGCAATATCGTCGTTTTCTGAATCCAAATTGCTCAATTTAAACTCTCCAGAGTTTAAATCTTCTTCCAGCAAGTTCTCATCCTGTAAGAGATCAAGTTGAGAGTCTTTCACACAGTCTGGCGGACTTCCTGCAAATAAAAACTCTGAAATGGCTTTGCTTAGCGATGGATCCTTCAGATCTGGATAGATTTGCATCAGCTTGATTTCCTCAATACATCTTTGATTTTTTTTGACAATCTCCCGAGCTTTTCCACCAGGTCCTGTGTATCCACTCCGGACTTTGTTTTGAAATGGATCAAAGAAAAGATCCTGAAATTTTTGATCTTCAAAATTATCAGGTTTTGCATTATCCTTATTCACCAAAACTTCAACCTTCCTCGAAATAAACTCGTTGCTCTCCATCAAAGAATTTATCGTTCTACCCATCAGCCCCTTCGAATTTTTAAAAATCTCTTCAATGACTCTAATAGTATCTTTCAGAAGTGCTTTCTCTTTCATTTCTGTATTTAATTGTTTTTCGACATTCTGAAGTTCAACTCCTTTCAAAAAGAGTTCTTGCTCTGTCAGCTCCAACAGCGCTTTACTTTCTTCAGAATTTATAGGCTTGTTAGGCGGACAATAATTAAATCCGTTCAAATTCTGAACCATCAGGCTGACCTTTTTCGTAGATTTTCCTCCTTTCTGTTTCGACGCGAAAGAATGATCAGCTGATACATCTTTCGAATATGAAAGAGTACTGCCGCTCTCCTTCAAGCCCTCTTTACTTGTAATCGATTCTGACTTAGTTGATGTAGATTTATGGTCCAGTATCCCTCCTGTCGTTGACTAACAAACGATTTAATCTATTCATTCAAAGAAATTGTCTCAGTTACATTATCAACAGATTCAAGAGCTCGAATTAACGACTTTGAAGTCAGATCACTCATTCTCAACTCAGAAAGCTCCTCATTTTTGTGGTGCTGACATTGCAACGCTTTTTCATTCTTTGAGTTGATCGAATATTTCTGGGCTTGCTTGTCCTCTTTAGTTGATTTTTTCGTCCTTTTTACAACAAGACAGGTCGGGCACTCTTTTCTCAACTGAACTTTTTCTTCTTGTGCTTTCCTTTTCACCTTATCCTTCATATTGCATTGCCAATAATGATTCAATTCTTTCATAAGAGTTTTTCTTTACTTGCTCAATAACCTCTTCTATTCGCTGTGTGATCGTTTTCATTAGCACCGGTTTCTGAGACGGCTTAGTTTTATTTTTCATCGTAGCAACGCTATGGTTATTCGAAAATGAGCACTCTTTGCTGCGGAGTCCATTCCTCGGAGAGATACTTCGGCTCTTTAGGTCAAACGCTCCTGGAATTATGTTTAAACCCGTACCGGTTCGCTTATCTCCAGTGATATTATTCATATTCTCTTTTTCGCGACTGATTAAGATTTTGAAAGCAGGAGACTGATTAATCTTCTGTTTAAAGAGACATTCAAGCACTGTGAAGAACGAACCTTACTCTTATGTCTTCAAAAAGCTCATCACTCGCCATTTGGTCCGATTTAAGTTAAATAATTGAAATTTCTTAAAAAAAAACTAGCCGGTTAAAATTATTTTTATTTCAATTTGGAGTTGATTTTTTCTCATGTTATTCTCCTATATTGATAAGATTTGTTTGCTTTACTATGAACTCATGCTTGTGTAATATGACTATTAATATGAAGAATATTATAATTCCTGTGTCTAAGCGTGGCATTTTAGAACACTTTAACTGTGGATTTCTTTCTCTTTCTGTAGATCTCAACCCATTTAGGCACACTTGGAATCACGGCCCATAAGAACACCACAATGAGCAAAACGAAATGCTCATACACGAAAAGATGCGACACAGATTCCTTTAGGTTCTCGTATTCTACCTTTCCGTAACTCTCAATTTTTTTAACACTGTAGTCCCCGATACAAGCCAAAATCGCGTTCGATGTAACCGCAATCACGGTAATGGCTTGCAAAATGTAGAACCAAGTGCCAATGCCACCTGATTTCTTTGGTAATGGTCTTCTGTAGCTCGTCTTGATTTTCCAGAAATCGCTGGCCATTTCAACGTGGTTAAAGAGAACTGACAAAGGACCGGCTAGAGGGAATATACAAGCGAAAAGAGAAACGTATCCGAACTGGAAGATCATCTCGATGTATTCAACAAAGCTTTCGAAGCTTGGTGAGGCCATCTCCACGATTTTGCTCTTAATGAACTTGTTCAGTCTCTCTTCGTCTGGCAGATCAGGGTTTTCTTCGTTCATTTTCTTTATTTTGTGTGACTTCAGGACATATGGGATCACGGCCTCAGTGGCAACTCTGCGGAATTCATCGACGATGTAAATCGTGACGAGCTCGGTCTTCAAGGCCTGGATATCGAATCTCCAGAAGGCGATGTAGAGGAGGTACAAGAAATAGCTGATGAACATAAAGGCGAATCGCTTGACAATAAGCGCGTTATCAAAGTCACTCTTCATCATGTGGTTCTCTGCTACAGTTCTTCTGTAACTCACTTTCTGGTAGATTCCGTTGATATAGGCGATACCTATGACTTGAAGGACTGTTGGGATATAGTAGCCGATCGTTCCAACCTCAAAGATACCTCCCTTTTGCGCCATTTTGGCGAAATAAGGCATGTAGATAGAGGTCGATTCGGTCGTGTAAGCACTCATATTGAGACAAACGACGACAACCAGACCCGCAACTAGCAGAAGAGGCACCGTGTATAATAAACTCACCAAATAATGGAAGTAGAGTTGTTTCTTAGGGTGGTAGAGCTCAGGTAGCTCTGTAATAGGGTTGATACGGGTTTTTCCTTTGAATTCTGGTCTTCGGTCCGCAAGTCTCTGGTATTTAGAATAAGAGTGCCATTTAGTTGTGAGCTCGCTCGATGTTCTTCCCCAATGGATCACGTAGAGCGTGGCCCAGACAACAGTCAACAGCGCATACACGTCATCATAGACTGATGCCCATTGACTGAAGACAGGAAGATGCTTCAGGGCGTAATCAGCTACTCCAAGAAGTGCTGGGAACCTCAACCATGTTCTGTAATGCTTCATGTATTCAAAATACATGGTGATCTCCTCACCATAATAGTTGTTCAAGGATTTAGGGTCCGTAGTGACCTTCTCCAGCTGGCGGCGATTGTGGAGGGCACTAACGTACTCAATAACCCCCAATCCTATGAGATTTTCAAACAGTCCCTCAGCTGGATATGAGGCCATAGTTCCCTCAGGATCAAACAATGATTTGTACTTAGCGTCTGTCTTGTCGATCTTTAGTTTTTCCAGAATACTGTACTTTATTCTGATGAGCTCAGCTGGAGTAAACAAAGACAGGTAGCGGCTAAAATCTTCTGGTTCTCCCGACTTGCTTGGAGCTTGAGCTTTCTCAGGCATCATATTTTTCTGGATCAAGTCTTTAAGCGCAGGCTTTTTTCCGGTAGGAGCAGCTTTCTCTCCTTCAGTTTCAGTCTTGGGTGTTTCTTTTGGCTCAGGAGACTTGTCCTGTTTGCCTCCTTCGACCTCTGAGAGGAAGAGGTGACGCTTTTCGAATGTAAATGGCTTGTATTTTTCTAACTCTTGAACTTGCTGGTGTTGATGGTATTTATATTGTTGAGATTGAGATCCTTCTTTCAGTCTTGAAATAAGGCTGTCCTTTTTCTCAGAGGCGGCCTTGCTTGATAGCTCTTTGTAGATGGATTGGTTTTCAGCTTCACGCACGATGGCCTCGGGGCTGTCCACATCAATGAATATGTGAGTGGTTGGAGAAAGTTTTGGGTCTTTCACCACGAGGTTGCGGATTTTCTGCTTGTCAAGTAGCGCAGTTATGTACTCAAGCTGAGCATCCGTCAACTTCGGAGAGAATTTGATGCAAAAGTCAAAGCGTTTGAACTTTGCTTTGGTGAGATCTTTGCTCATAGCAGAAATGTATGTATTTAATTACAAATCCAGGGATTTAACTAGGTTTTAAATTTGCAGGATTGGATATGCGATAGGTCAGCGCTTCTAATTTTTATTTTTTTCTTAGAGAGAGCACTTGAAGTTTCAAAAATATGAAGATTATGAGGAAATGCGAGTACATTAAATTCCAAATGCAGTTGCGGAAGAATGGAATGACTTTTTTCCCCCCATATGTGAAGAACGTTAATCGTGATGTGGATGTAGTTTCAAACAAGTTTCAAGAATTAGTTATTCAAAGACATTGGAAACCGATAACATTGTCGATTGCAAAGAGTAAAGTGCATAAAACATAAAGAACCTGTTTGCGTTATTGCACTTGTAACTAAAGCTAGATTAAATTTTTAAACTGAATCCAGAGTTACCAAAAAAATTTGTGAAAATATAAAACTCATGTTACTTCATTTGCACTTTGAGAAAATAGAAGTTAGGGTTGAATCATACTTATCACACTCATGCTACTGTTGTCTCTTTTTTTTTGAGGTGAAATGAGCTAGTCTAAAATAGAAGAGTCAGGAAAGGATTACCTGCCAATCAAGGCAAAATGAGCCAGGATATCCATTGAATTAAACCCAAAAAAAAAAAAGAATTTAGCAGAATAGTGCGATCTATCATCATCAAATATGATTCAGAAATGAAGTTCTCCATCCTCATAATAGAAACAAACGTTAGCAATGTTTCCTTTTAAGTAGAGTCTTATATATATATTAATTTTTGATTTACAATTCTCATCTCAATGAGTAAGTTCTGTGAGCAAAGCCATTGAAAAATGTCCAAGCATTTCATCACAAAATTTCCCAAGAGGAGTTATTCTGAATGGAGCATTTGTATGACTAGAAATTTTTTTTTGATTTCCCAATGTCTTTCAAGTGTCAATAATTTGGAAAAGATTCGCTTCTACGCCTTAAATTTTAGAAAAGAATTGCTGTAATTCGATTATGATGAATTTTTTTGAGGTGAGATGGTTCGCCTTCGAATAGAATTTACAATAAGAGTTAGCACAATTTTCTTAATTGCTGATTATCAGTTCAGAATATTCAATTTCAGAATAGTAATTAGAAAAACGTATAACTCCAGAATAAAAAACCTTCAAAATCCAGTACTACACATTATTTCCAACAGTAACATCTTAAACAAATCCATCTATTTGCAGACGTCACAGCCACCATGAGCAACCTCGAGGTCCTTGATCAAGTTTTCAAAGGAGATGATTCTTTAGGATTCAACGACACTGATAGCGACAAAACCGATTTCGCCCATAGCGGCCAGAAGGAACTAGAAACAAAAATCGAACGGCTTACAACACTATTGGTGAAGGTCAAGAAAGCGCTGGAGATACAAACCAATAAAACAAACGAAAAGGTTTCTTTTACAAAAATCTATCATCTCTGAAACCTTTACTATTTATAGGCTAAAGAGGTAGAAACATTGAACCAACAAAAAAAACAATTAGAAGACCTCGTGGAAAATTTTGTGAAAGAAGAGAGCAGTAAGCAGAGTACAGCTAATATTGAGAAAAATTGCTTGATACATAATTTATCAAAGCTGATTGGAAGATGATTCAAGAAATTGTCGCACGAGTGACTATCCATTCGACAGTCTGGTGTTGCTTGAAGACTGAAAATCTTATTGTAGTTTTCAACAAATTTTCTGAGCTATATTAGTGATCTAGGTTTGGAAAAGAGAGGAGTCATTAACTTCCTCAGAGGAAGACCGAGAGCAATACGCTAAATTTAGCAAACCGAATGTTTTGGATTATTTTGAGACTCTCTATAAACTTGACGAAGGTAATCCAATTACTCTTTTGTGATTATTGATTGAGAACCTCCTATTAGACAAAAAGAAAATATCAACGCTGGAAGGTCAGATGATGGAAGTGGTTCGTCAGTATGAGGAAAGACTTCAGAAAATGCGGCACGTGCTTGAAGAAAACGAAATAAAATCAAAAACTTGCATGCAAGAACTCAGAAGTAAATACCAAGAAGCGGAGAATCTTTCAAATTATCTGGGAGCTATCATAAACGATAGGTTTGTCTTTTATAGGCTGAGAACTAAATCTAATGGTTCCCTAGCGCTGAGATCCGAGAAAATAATCTAATTTATATGAATGAAGATGCTGATGCTTCAACGAAAGAGGAGTCTAGAGAGAAGGTGAAGATACTTATACAAAATTTAAAGAAGAAAGATTTCAGTGAGGAATTCCCTATTCTCAACGAATTCCGAAACCATCTGCTGCTTCTTCATGAAACGCTGTTCGATAGCTTAAAGCGGCTTAGTTTAGCCGAGGCTGATATGCTTCAATCTGAGGTACAGTATTGTAAATGGGATGAATCTAAATTGAAATTCTACTTAGCGAAATTGGAAGAAAACCATTGATAATATGTACAATGAAATCGAAAGAGAGAAGAAAGAGAGTAAATTCGTTTGTTGTTGTTGTGATTTAATATTGGGAAAAGGACTTGAGTTAGTAGAGGCGAGTCGCAAAAAAATTAGAGACCTTGAAGTCGCGATAGAGAGCATCAAAATCGAAGCGCAACGGGTTATCAGGGAAAAAGATCAGCAGATTGAGTTTTGCGGAAAAGAGCTGAAGAAGAATGCGAACGTTCAGTATATCAAGAATATACTGTTGAATTTCCTCACGAGTCCGGACCATGGAGTGAGAGAGAAAATTATTCCGGTGTTGAGCACGGTGCTGCAGTTTACTCCTACAGAACTTGAGAGTGTGAAATCTGCCTGGGAAAAAGAGCACAAGTCTTTGCTTGGAAACAACCATGTATCCTCAGTAATTTGATTTTCTGTGATGAGGCTGCTAAACCTTATTAATTGATATAGTGGATTGCTTCGAAAATAAAAGGCAATGGGAAGTAATTGAAGTGAGCTGGTAAAATATACTCCTTTTAAAAATGTAATGGTTTGTGGCATGTGTCATTTTCTTTGTTATCTGATCCAATTAGTTTAATTTGTTCAATTTGTTAAATTATTAATGCCGTTTGTTTTTTGTATTGATTAGTTGTCTCTAGAATTGAATTTCATTTGCAATTCTATCCAAACGAAACAACCAAAATCTCAAAGAAATTTTCTCGCAAGGTATTGCAAGAAAATTAGTTTTATTTTATTTAGTCTTCCTATAATTCAGATTTGTTTGTTTTTAAAGCCCATGCTGTCACTGTCACATAATTAACTGCTCTCAAAATAATAAAGAGATGAATATTTTTGATCTGATGTCAAAGCGGTACAAAGTGGGCGCATACGAAGCAAGAAAAATTAACCAAAAAAATTTTCGCATCGTAAATGCATTTGCAACTCAAAACAATTCCTGAAAAAGTTTATTATTAAAATTCATGATACTAATAACAATTCATTTGAATTTTCAAAATTTCTCAGATTATCAGCTTGTTACTTGATTTAATGTAGTAATTTAGTAAATTTTCATTGGGTGCTGGATTTTGATTGCTATTTTGGCATGAAGGAGTGTTTGAGAGAGAAGCTGTCGGGCTTTGCTTAACTTGAACCTTCTCAGGAGTAGAAAACATAGTATTGAGCGAGACCGTAGCTAATTTACTTGATTCATCAATGTTATTCATCTTTTCCCATTTTGGAGTCGATTTATTTTCTTTAGTCTCTGAGCCATTTTCATTGACTGTATTCTTTCTCATTGGTGAGTTCTGACAGGAGACTTCTCTATTTTCAGAATCCCTTAAGTCAATTTTATCTTGAAAGTTATGAGTAGCAGCAGCCTCCCCCTTTTTTTCGTTTCTAGAGCCAGGTTGCGATTTTTTGTTTCGCTGTGAAAAAGGAACATATTTATCAAGTATTTTTGAGGGTTTTAAATTAAAATATCCGTTCGTTGCGTATCCGGGGTTAGTATTCATGTTAGAAACACCTTTACTGTTTGTTTGAGTGTTGTTAGATTGGCAACTTCCTTGGGCTGACTGGCTAAAGCCAGTATCTCTGAATTGCTCTTCCACAATTTTAGTCTGGCTTTGGCTTGGGGTAACTCTCTGTTTTGGCGTAGTAGCCCGACTCTTCGACTGTTTTTCAGCGGGATCTTTTAGCCCAGCAGTTTCATGCTCCATAAAATCTTTAAGTTTTATCACAACATCCGGCTTGATAGTTTGTATCACCAAAGGAGGCTGGGTCTGATTTGGCAACTTTTTCTGAAGAATAGCCATCTTTTCGTGAATCTTCGCCTCCAGTAATGCAAAAGAATCATCTTCAGGATCAAAAAGAGGATCTTCTTGAGTGAACAAACCGATCTGCGGCATTAACGATTTTCCGTTGCTGAAAGTGCTGCTGCTTCTACTTTTACTGAAAGGAGTTGCTACTTCTGAATGCGAACCTTTCAGAGACAACATCTCCGCGCCTGTTAGTTCCTTTTCAGAGTTATTCGCCTCCGTGTGCGCTCTTGCAGACACCTTACGCGAGCTATTTTGCCCTTTTTCGCAGGAACTTGCTTTAATCTGGCTGATTCCGTTTATTGCTGGTACAATGCTCGTTTCCAACTCTTTGGAGGCTCTATAGTTTTTTATAACATCACTTAACGTGGCTTCAGCTGCTGTTTCAGGCGGAGAGATATCACAACCAAGTGTTTCTAACTGAATCTCAATATCGTTAACATGCATGCTGATTATCTCAATCTCATTCACTTGATTGTCATTGCTTTGCTCCAGCAAACTCAGCTTGGTATCTAGCCGAGCAAGCACAAGGTTCATCAACTCATTCACGTGGACTGGGTTAAATTTCTCCATCGAGATAGGTCGATGATTGATTCTCCTACGACCGTTTGGACTTCGCGATAAAATTTTTAAAAGTTAACAACAACGTTGCTCATAAAAATAATACCGCAATTCAATTCAATAGCATACAAAAAATTTCCAGATGTACGCAACCAATTCATTCCAACCGACATTTACAAGCGTTTATGAATACTGAGGGATAAATTCATGTTCAAATTTAAATGATTCTCAATCTATTGAGATAAATAAACATTGCATCTTTCGATCTGTTCCTTGCAGGTCTCAAGTTCTAATTCATACTGTAAAATCCTGTAGATTTTCATTATGACCTATTCACAAGTGATTTGTTATTGCTTGAAGAGATAGAAAGTCGTACCATGTCCAGGTTCGGAGTGTTTTTCACCTTCGCCCGCATGAATTGATCGATCTCGTCTTGATCATCCTCATTGAGATCAGCTTCTTTCTGTTAAAATTACCAAAAAATCAGCTACATCAGAATGAATAATAATTACCCTCATCTTTCCTCTGAAAAACTCCTCGATCTCGATGTATTTCTCTTTACCAAACATCTTCTTGAATTCTTCAGATTGCTTGGAAATAAAATTCGCCAAGCCATTTTTCCTTTCATTCAGCTGCGCTAACTTCTTCTCCAAATGCACTCTATCCTCAGGACTTAGCTTGTGTGGATTATCTTTTTGACTTATTTCGATTTCCTGATCCTGGGCATCTTCTTCGTCGGAGTTATATTCCTCTTTCGTCTCTTCCTGATGGCTGACATGCTCTGTTGCGTTAGTTTCCTCCTCCTCATCATAATACGCCTCAGTGTCGCTTTCGTTGCTTTCTTGGTCAAACCCATCGGAATTGTATTCTTCAACCTCAACAGGCTCGAAATTTTCTTTAACCTGATTAACTTCCAGCACTCCTGTCTCAGAGACATCAGTGACGGGAATATCGTAATAATCTCTATTGTGTCTATCATTGGGTGATGAATGCACAATTTTCATTTTTTTCTCTTCTTCTTTAGCCTCCCATTTGGAAATGTGCTCCTTTTTATTTGCTTTATGAGGTTCAGAGAACTCCTTCGCGATGAAATCATCCGTGACGACCTATTTCAATTTACAAACGAAAAATTTAAGATTATGGTACTTCTTGTCGGATTTCATATTGGTGAGGCATCGGTACTTCCTCAAAGGAAGCGTCATGAGTGTCATCTTTGGGTAATTCTGGCTTTTTGTTTTGGGCTTGATTGGAAGGTTTCTTATGCAACACAGCTTTTGTTGGGATGCCATCATCAGAGTCCGAGCTCTGGTAAATCTCGTACTCTTGTTGTGCAGGTTTTTTCATCTCTTGCTTCTCATTGGCTTTCTGCTGAGTGGGTTCTCGGATGAGATTGACCTTGATGTGCTTCTTTTCTTGCTCAATATCAGCCGCTTTCTCTTTATCACTGAGCAGTACAGGCTATTAATTGTAGTCGGGTAAATTATTTCATGCGTTGAAATGACAATTAAGTACTCTTGTGATTTTAACTGGCTCGTTGCTTCCTGGCTTCACCATCTTTTGATTCGGATTTGAAAGTCGTGAGACATCCTTTTGATTTGTTGAAATTGGTTGGTTCTCTTTAATGCAACGTCAGGGGGAGGAATTTATTATTATTAAATTTACCAAATGGATTTTTGTAATCGTTTTTCACGTTGTTTGGTCTTGGAATGATTGGTTTTCTTTCCTCAGGCAGATCGTAGGTTCTATATGACTCGTTCCTCTTGTGAGCGCCTTTTTGCTGATTTTCATCAATCAATCTCTTCTCAGAGCTAGATTTATGAATCGCACCGGATGGTGTAGCAGCATTGTGCTGGTTTTGCCCGCTTGGCGTATTTCCACCTCCAAAGTGTATTTTAAACAAGTTATTATGCGCCTGCATATGCTCAATGGCCTTCTTTTCAACGCCTCTATTAGATGAAGGCGTCCCAGCCTTATTATTAAGAAAAGGATTTTCGGCAGGTTGCTTCAAATTGCTGGGTTCCTTCTTTGGGGGAAGGTCATTATTTCTATTATAAACGCCTTGAGGGTTTTGAGGCGGTTTCTTCTCAGCTTGCCTTTTCCTCTCTTGCAAATGGTTCCCCTGCTTCGCTATCTCCTCAGGTTTTCTCACAGGCACATTATCAGGTTTTTTATCCGCTACTTTAGGTGGTTCCCGATTTTGCGAAGAAGGTCTTCTTATTTCGGCATTTCTTTCAGGTAGCTTCTTATCGTTGTTTAAATTCGCTTCTGATGTTTTGCTATCGCTTCTTTTCTCTAAGCCACCTGGAGCATTTTGCAATTGCGGGACTCCGTCCAGTGGGATTTTAAGCTCCCTTGCTTTGCTTTGAACAACTATGAGAAAATTACATAAGTGTCAACATTAGTAGTTATCATTGGATTACTTGGTTTCGCTAGCAGCATTGTTGTGCTATATCTTTTTTTGTAATCTCTGCTTAAACAGTTATCAACCACTTCCACCAGATCCGAGGAATACGTTGAAGGGATAGGAGAATACCTATGTTTCATTGTTAGTTCCATAAAATAATGTGATTAGTACTTGCCACGGATGATTTTGAGAAACAAGGCTGCTTGATTGTTCGCTTCGAAAGGGTGACGCAATGTGCAGAGTTCATAAAGCACGCAGCCTAGTGCCCACACATCACTCTTTTCGTTATATGGTTTCTCTTCTGCCATTTCTGGTGATAGGTAGTAGGGTGTTCCAACAAGTGTATGAGCGAAGTTTGCGCTTTCTGCCATCATTTTTGCGACACCCAAGTCTCCTATTCTGACTTCTTCGTCTTTGGTTAGAAATACGTTCATAGCCTTGATATCTCTATGCAGAATCTTTTTGCTGTGAATGTAATTCAGTCCCAGACACATTTGTATGAAAAATTTCCATATTTTGCTCTCTGGCACTGGTCTGCCGCCTTGTAGTTTGAGCAAATTTGCTAAATCACCTCCCTCGCAGAATTCCATCACGATGTTCAGGATATTTTTCTCGATGAATGAATCGTAGTACTTTACAATATAGGGATTTTCTAAAGAAGCCAAAATTTTGACTTCGTTGACTGCGGCTGTTCGCATTTGGGAATCCAGCTGCGCAATGTTGATTTGTTTCATTACATAGATCTTTTTGTCTGTTTTACGCTTGACTTTGTAAACCGTTCCGAAGCTGCCCTTTCCGAGTTTCGAAATGAAATCGAAATCAGCACTGGTGCTCAAAGACTTTTTCGGGTCCTGCATCTGAGCGATAATTTTTTTTGGAGTTATTCGATGAGTAGTAAATTTCCAGTGTGTTGAAAAGCAATAATTAATTTAAATATTTGAGTTCGATATCACCTTTTTGAATAATCAAAGCGAATGCTGTTTCATTATCAGGAAATAAGTCAATAAATATTAGAAAAACAAAAGTGAGGCTAATAATTCGTGATGATAGCTGTGCTATGTGGAATAAAGTATTAGATATACAAGTATTTTCAAGGAATAAGAGAAATTTTGAGCATTCAAACACCAACTGAAAATAGTTGACAAAGATATGCATTTCCTTAGCTAGTAATTATGGACTTTGGGATTTTACCGCTGAAACTTGTGTAAGTTGCATCTAACATTTCAATAATTTTCAATATATAAAGATGGCGACATGGATCCAAGAATGAACCCACCTGCATCATGCTATCTCATCGAAACATAGGCGATATTGATTGATACATGGGCCAAATGGTAAGAAGCAACAGTCAAACAGCGGGGAAAGTGGCGAAAGTGAAAGAAATCCGCAAGATATCTTGCATGCAAAAGAAAAAGATCCTTAGAAATTTGTCCAACATATCAGAAACATTGAGCATAAACATGAAGGGAAGCAAAAGGACGGGAGAGTCTTGGTGCAAAAATCTTTTTGTGAATGTTTTAAGTAAAACTTAGAATATGCGCCTTTTTTAGCTGAATTTTAAGGAACAGATGAATATTTTAAAAGCAGAAGGCTCAACGTTATTGTTTTCAACAAAAGTATACCATCTCATCCTAAGATAGCGAACTACATATGGGAGATAAACTTTGCAAGTAAGCGATCAGTCGCATGGTTTCAAAAAATATCATAAAATGTTCCCATGATTCTGAAACAGCAAACCTAGCTTGATTATTATTTTATGAGGTGACCACTCTAACCAAACCATCCCAAAAATCAATGAGCTGTTTAGACTAGTTAGATTATATCATTAATCCTTAATGATTGATATTCTCGATTTGCTCGTCTTCTAGAAAGTTTTGAAACTTTAACAAAGGGGATTTAAGGCATCGAATTCCCTAATACACATTCTTAATGAATTTCACTTTGATTTTCCTCATAAATCTCTTTATTCCATCACTAAACATCCATACATTCCTAACTCTTCTCAATCACCATGACTTAGCTAGCATTTTGTTCTCCTTTCCTTGATTGCTTTCCGATAATTATATGAGATGCACTTAAACTGTGCTGTCATACATACGTCTGATGATTTTGTCCTCATTTATTAAAACCCTGATTATCTCTCATCTCATGATTTGAAAATAGATCTCTTAAGAACACTTGCTAAAGTAGCATTTAAGAATTAATCCCAGAATTAACAACCAGCATATAATCGAACTTAAATCAATCTAACCGCAATGGATAATCTGCAATTACCTCATGCAAAATTATTGTACTTCGTTTCTGAGCTCTGGAAACGACAGGAGATCACTGACGCCGAAAAGATCACCATTAAAGAAATGATTATTAACGATGAAGCCCCAATATTTAACCTCTTGGAAGATTATGAAGCCAATTCTGACGAAAGTCAGCTGAAAGAGTCGGTTATTGAACTCGTAAGACCAAAGCCAAAAATTATCAAAAATTTTGAGCCTCCAGAACAAGACGACGTCTCTTCGCCGCTTGGAAATTCGCTCTTTGAGAGGAAAAAGAGACAGAATAATAAAACAGAGCTTCATGGACTTGCCGAAGCACTTAAGCCTACTGACAGTAAAGCATAGATATGGAGACGCTTAGCAGTTGTAGAGTAGAAATTCCGTGAAGGAGACTCATTTAAATCGAAAGATGGAGATTCATAGAAGGTTCAAATAATAGAAAAATAAATGTTGCATACTTATAGCATTTCTATTCAATGTTGCGTAGTTTTTGACTTGTTTTTTTTTTTCACATCATGACTCAGCTGAATTCTCCATCCGATTTGAACGAATACTCAAGTACTTGGAAATCGTATTCTATTTTAGCAGATAAATTCGAATTAGCGGATGCTTTATTATCATAACGAAAAACCCTTAGGATCATTCAAGCTTAATAAAAATGTTTTAGATGTAGGCTTCCTCACGGCTTAACATCTTGCTTTTAATCAATTGAGTGGTCGTTAGCAAAGCATCTACGATCCAACGAGTGGTTAATTTCATCAGCGTTGCTAACGAAGGTAATTTGACGTGAATCCGTCATCTCCTAGGTTGCATCCCAAGAAAGATTATAGTTCTTCTTGCCAAAATATTACCTCAAGGTAGACAAACAAAGAAGTCTGAGCTATTTTTGCCTTGAAAAATTAACCTGTTAGATTTGAAATTTTCCGAATAAAAGGCTACTAATCCAGTAGATTTATGAATTTAATTTACGTTTGACAGAAATTATAAGAGAAAAATGGCAAGAGATTGATTTCGTTTAGTCTTGTTGAGATAATATCCCTTATTCAAAGTTCACATAGTATTTTTCAAGAGGTATCATGATTTGATATTGCATCGTAAGATTTTGGTTTTCTATCACGACAATTCAATGCTTTAGAATGCATGCCTAAGCCAATTAGCTCAACCCTACTTCTGATTATTTCTTTCTAATAAATTCGTAACCACTCAACTAGACCCTAGATTCCCAAAACACTGGAATTCCCTCTGTCATTGGACGAAATAAGCAACAATTATGTGTACAGAAAAGAATCTGAGAAGGTGATGAGAAACAAAGGAAAAAGCCAACCTCTACATTCGAACAGGTTGCTATTGGCTTCAAGTCCTCGTTTGAAAGATAAAATGAAAATCTCCTCATGTTACAGGCACACTTCTTGACTTTCTGATGAGATGAGGAAAGAAATGCTGAGATTATGATAAATATTATGATTTTTGTAGAATTGTTACCTTCAATGCAATATTTAGAGAACAACACTTTTCTGGGGGCCTGTGGTTCAACAGTAATTTACACTTCTACAAACACCATTTTTGTTGAACGGCCAAATTCCCTCAATTTCTGACAACCTCATTCTGTACATGAAGCACTCCGCTGGTTCGCAATTCATTTATAACTGCTCGCCCTTAACTCGAAGATCACATTTTTACTGATCCTTCAGCTAAAATAGCGAGGACCTATTTTTATCGAGTTTTTTGAGCAAGTGAAATTGCAATAAATACGTTGTGCAAAATTACCCGAAGCGCTTTTAAGGAATGGCACAACTGTGCATGAAACTATCTGACTTCCCTTCAAGAGAGACGTTCGTTAGCTCAACGGAGACAGCAAGAGCTGCTTTTCAGCAAAACTAGAGAAACTCAGATTTAGCCTTTTCAAAGCAAACAACAAAATTGGCCAGCTAACTTAATATCTTCGAGCCGCTTTCTAATTGGCTGGAATTTAAGCCGTTGTTACAAATTTGATGTAGACTTCAATAAACTCGTAAATTTTCTCATCTAAGAAATTTAGAGTCTGAATTTACAGAATTGAACAGATAATCACGCTAGCAGCCAAATTTTCTGACTAAATTATTTCAGTATTTTTAAAAGGGGGTTTTTAATACACTGGAGTACTTATTTAATTGGGAATCCATAGCGTTCTCCCTATAATTAATTGATATTCAGATCAAACTATTTGAGTTGAAACAACTCCACATGAGTTCAACTACGAGGTCGAAGAACATCGCTCCCATCACCCAGCCTGAAAGCAAGTCTTCCGCTGGGAGATGGAGTCCCGAAGAGCATCAACGATTTGTTGACGCTTTAAAACTCTATGGAAAGAATTGGAAGAAAGTCGAAGAGATCGTTGGGACCAGAGATGGCACACAGATTCGATCGCATGCTCAAAAATATTTCGCGAAGCTGGAAAAAGAGAAAAAGCACGAAAAGAAAGCAGCTGATAAGAAAGACCGCTTTGAACCGGCTGAATCACTGAGAAAATCATCTGAATCTTCGATTTCTACTCACCACACTCAGCAAGGTAGAATTATAGCTAAACCGACTACTAACCTCTCTGGACAACTAGAAAACTCCACAGAGCAGCTAAAAGAAAACCTTCCGCTGAGTGAGAGCAAGGCTCAAGGGCCAAAAACCGCGAACGCCATTAAACCTGAGGAGAAATCGAAGGATGCCTCGGTTGCAGGCGAGAGCAAAATCGATGAAGAGACTCGAGAAGAGGCGAAGAGTCCGGTGCAAAGCACTCAAAGTGAATTAGTTACAACTCCAGTGAAGCAAGGAGGATCACAGCCGATGACAACATCTGTTTATGAAACACTCCTCAATAACTTCTTCCAAAATATGAATCTCGCTAACCAACAGCGATCGTCTACTACTTCAATACCGTTTCTGGGACTACTACCTTCTAACGTTTGTGTATACTTGAACTTGAGGTAAAATTTCGATTGATTTTCGTTTGTGTAACCTTCATTTCCTTATAGGAAATATCTCTTAGAGCATAACAAGTTCAACGCTTCACTAAAATTATCAGATTTAGTGGATTTAAATTCTGGGACGCAGCAAGTTGGAGACGAAGAAGAAGACATCTATAAGATGTCGAATGCGGGTAAAAGAGTCAAACAATTGTAAATATCATCATAATCGAGTCTAATTAACAAATACTACTCGACTTTTTGAAAATACGCTTACAAAACTCCGTGAAATTGTTGGTAAGGTGGATCGAGTTGAGCCTGAGACCTTTGTCATATAGTAGTAATCCTCAGGTTATCAATTCATTTTACCTTCCAACATCGTTTTTTTGTCTCAAAACAATTTTTATTTTACTTCTATTGTCTATAAGTGTGTGTGTAATTATTGTAAATAAATAAGAGTTAGTAGTTTTGACGTGTTCTAACTAAGAAGATTTAATTCATGTTAGGAAGGATCTTTCTATATGTAATTCGACTTTTTGGAACTATATATTGACGACAGAATTCGAGATCATGATTCAGAAATTTTCTTTTTCTTTTTTCCTTCGAGTTGTATCAAGCACTATGTATCAAGAAGCTAGAGGAAAACCTCATGGAACTCTCTCTTTGCGTATTAAAAGATTAGCACTAGCTTCATTTTCTTTTTCTTATTTATCATATTTGGATTGGTTTCCGCTATTTGACAACTAATTGAAATGTCAATCTCCCATTAGACGAAATATTTTCCCCCGTATTGGGTTCTGAAAAAGAGATTGATAATTGGTTTTCTCTCTGATAAATATCTGGTACTGAAACTTAGTGTGCAAACTTCTCTCTAGTTAATCTGACAATTCTTATGAGTAGTTCATAGTCTTGTAACTCTATTTTCATCCATCATCAGATTTCTATGAATTGAAATATATCAACATCTTCAAATTTGTGCAACTCGAGATGTTTCCGTGTCTTAATCCACACTCAATCGTTGTTCGGCAGTTTGTCTCACTTATATCATTTTTGCTGTTTTGCTTTTGATCTCCGCAAAATACAAATTTTATTCACGGATACAATTTACTTAAATCTTTTAACAATTTGAATAAGGACTTTGCCTCGAAGCTTTTCATCTATGAAACCTAAACTCGTAATCATCTCAGGCCTTACAGGAGTTGGAAAATCTCGGTTTGCTTGTCAGCTAGCAGAAAAACTCTCATCACCAATTATCGTTGGAGATTCTCTACAAGTATAATAAATTTTCTCATAGTATCATCCTCATCATTGGGTGTTAACTTGCACAATCAGATCTACAAAAATTTTCCAATCTCATCTAATTACCCATCCGAAGAAAACAAGAAGCGGTACTCATATGAGCTATTGGGAGAAGTTGACGTGCTCGAAAATCGATTAATTGCGCTTGAGTATAGCTATTTCTCGACTTCTTTTCTGAATAAATCTCCTATGACTGCTGCTAGCTATCGAAAACTTGTATTAGAGCGCATTGAGTCCGTCGTTGCTAAGGGAAAAACTCCAATAATCGAAGGAGGCAGCGGATTTTATCTGAATTACTTGCTCACTTCAAGCAATAATGAATTTGATCCAGAAACATGGGAAAGAGCAACTCAAGAAGCACGACGAATGATGAAAGGTTTCAAAGACCTCAACGAATGGTAATTAAAGTTTTGACTCTTTTCGAGTACGTTCGACATGTAAGCCTTTTGCAGCGTTGAAGAAATAAAGCGTCTATGCCCTATCTACGACGACTCTATCGATCCAAAGGATCATTATCGCCTTGAGAAAGGGCTTCGTTACGCGATCGCTTCAGGAGGAGCTGTCTTCAGTCACAGACAGAATTTGACTCATCAGGTAAAGGAAAGATTCGATGTCCGAGGCTTTGTGCTCGTGACGGATCCCATATCAATGAAACAAACTATAGAAGCAAGGTATCAAGCTGTCATTTAGCTGAAACCTTACTAGAACAACTGATAGATGCGATAAGATGATTGAGAATGGGCTTATTGACGAGTATTTAGAGCTCTTAGAAAAAGTCAGAGAGAAACCGGCTGAATATAGAGACCTTCCTGTGCCAATAGGTACATATTTTTCTCAAAAAAAGAAACTATTAACCTTTTGCAAGGGTATACGCAAATATCAAACTTAATTAACGCTCTTCAATCGACTACAATTCAACCAAATGTGCATCCAGTGAAGTACTTATCGCACGCTGAAGGCGAAATTAGAAATTTTATCGGAGAGTTCCAAACGAAATCTAGGTATAATTACATCATCAATTGCTCCTCGATATAATATATCAACTTGGGATCAAACAAAAGGCAATATTCAGCTTACCAAAGGAAATATTTCCGTCAGAAATTCAAAGATTTTGCCTGGGTAGAGGTTCCTACGGACGCTGATGCTGATACTGAGAAAGCAATACTTGAGAAGCTTGAGCATCTCACACAATCAGAGAGAGCGGCCTATGAAGAAGAACTGAAATCCGAAGAGAATATCAGGTATGTTTCCTCACAGAATGATCCTTATAACCTTCTCTAAAGAATTTTAAACGAGCTCCCTTCGAAAAAATTAACAAGGATTTTCAAACCGCAAGCTTATGAATATAATTACGGATTTCTGCTAAACTATTTTATACAAAAATATCATCATAAGCTTTTAAATCTGGGAAAGGTCACTGAATTTGTATAATATATGAGCATAGGAATTTACGTGTTTTCATATTGACAATATTGATAGAGGAACTATAAAAAAACGAACTAAATAAAATACACTATTTTCTCTTCATCAGACTAAAATAATCAGCCTAAAGTTAAAGCATGGTTTAAATGAAACTGCTATCATTAAGAGAATCTCCTCGATTTTTCTTCTTTATTGTAAAACTTGGTCCAAAGGCATCTTTGTGAGCCTTTTTCTTGTCAGTAGTTGGAGGTCGAGTTGACGTCTTGAGCGAAAGAAGAGTTTGATTCAAGCTGTCATTGAGAGATATTTGTTTTGCTTGGACAGCAATCCCGTATCCAGTCTCAATGGACGACTGGTTCGTGATACTGCGAGATTTTGAGCTTGAAGAAGGGACCCGATTAGCCTTCTTTTTTGATGGGGCACCGATCATCTCCTTTATTACATTACCTCCAACTTCCGCCTTTAACCCAGTTGGAGAACCTCCTGTCTTATAGGATTTGAACCGCAATCGCTCCTCAAGCTCGACCGGAATAGATCTCTGTGAATCTCTCTCTGTGTTGGATTCCATAATCGCCTTCAGAGGCATATTTCCCTGCTGGTCTAGTGCTTTCAGATGCGCTCCCGGTGCTTTATAGCTCGGTTGATTTTGATTGTGATTTTCTCGAGGCGAGTCCTCTTTTGAATTGGTCTGTGGACTGATCTCTCTCGTGTGATTTAGATCGGAAATACCCCTGCTTTGAATGACCAAAGACGCAAGATTATCCTTCTTCTTTTTATCTTGAGAATGCGGAGACAAACTCTTCATCTTCCTCGTCCTTGAAAGTGAACTCGAGCTGTCGGAAGAGTCTCTCTCAGGGAAGAAGTTACGCCCTCTGGCCAATTTGGCCTCGCCAGTATTATTTGCTTTTCGGTTTCTTGAGCCTTTGATCATGAAGTCTTGACTGTTTATGATAATATGCTTTGAAGCAGTGTATGTGTTCTCACTGCTGATGGTGTTTGGAGTTTGCCCTCTGAGCACGACTGGAAGAGAGCCTTGTGCAGAAAATTCTCTGCTGGAATCCGTGAATAATCTATATGGTCCTTGTGATGAGGTGCTCTCGGGAGTTTGCGTCCTGAGAGGCTGCCCTCGACTTCGTTGAGCAGAACCAGCTCTCATTTTCTTTTCCCTAACGTCTAAATTCCTTAGGATTTTCAACTCAAGGTCCACAGTATCTTCATATTTAGAGTATCTAAATGCGATTGTAAAGCAGCTAAAAAATTTTTCTTTTACTTTTGTGTCGCCTCCTTCACCTGAGCTGTCAATCTCTCGATTTTTGCAGCATATTCCGCATTTTTGGCTGTCAGAGTGTCTATGGTAGACTGTAATCTACTCTCCAGTTCTTGGAGCTGTTGCTGTGATTTTAGCCTTTCATCAGCTGCTTCCTTCAATGCTTGTAAGCGCTCCTGAGTCGCTATCTCTGCGTTTTTCTTGTAAATTTGATTGATAGATTTCAACGATTCTATCTCCAGCACTAACCGATCACTCTCCGTCTTCAATTCTTTAATTTCTGTCATTGAACTTTGCATCGAAGATCTCTATCAACCAATTTCCGTTAACAATCGTGATAAAACCGGCCAGATCATTACTTTCAGAAAGAGATTCGTGTCGAACGTTTCCTTATCCATTTTGACTTTTAGCTGCGAAATTTGCCTTTCTTGTTGGGTAATCAAGGAATTCAGCCTTGAAATCATGCTTTCTTTCTCTGCGAGTTTCGCCTTTAAGTCCGACAGCTCACCGAGAGTTGACTTAACGTCGCCTTCTAATTTTACTCGCATTTCATCAATCTTCCCTTGAACCATTTCCTATTTTCCACATTATTGTTGCCGCTGTTTCTCTCCCATGCCTTTCCTTGAATTTATTCTGATATGCATTCTCCATGCTCATTATCTCAAGCTCATGACTCTCTTTCATCTTTTCCATTTGGATCATTAACCTTGAAGTATTTATCAACCACTGCCAAGCACAAATATGGACAGTACCTCTCGTATTTCGTTTTCAGCTTTTCGAATTCAGCACTCGTCGCCCCATCCTCATGCTCGAGCCTTTTGACTGCATGTTGAAAGCTTGTTCGCTCTGACATAAGATTTCCTGTTTTCCTTGCCGTGTGGTCCCCGATGGATGATAGAGCTTTGTCGGAATTGGTTCTGCGGATCTGGCCATGCTCTGTGCTGCGACGTTCGACAGCGTCCCAGAGGTCGTTGTGACTGAGGACGGTCGAAATACTGCTCACAGAACCTGCAATTTCAAATTTTCGGCTCTTCTTAAAATCTTCATCGTGTTCTCTACATACATATGCTATTAAGTGGAAGGGTCGCTCAGTAAAGGTACTTATTATTGATGGAGAGTTGACTGAGTATTTGAGTGAAATGTTGTGCTCGGAATTCTCCCCAACGACGAGAAAATTTAAAGTTTTTATCCTGAAAGAATTTTTCTGCGTCTTGTAAATCCATTCCGGAGTCGTCATCATCGTCCTCGGAGCCAGAGTGCTCTGCAGAGTTTTGCTTTTGAAAAATCATATGTTCGGTTTTTGATAAAAGTCTGTTTATTTCAAATGAAAATAAAAGTTGATGTATATTTTTCTGTAACTATCTGGCAGATCAACAATGCTAGCTCTTAAATTAGATTTATCTTGTTGATCAGTTTGAGATCTTCTCTTCACCACTGTATCACTTCGAGCCCTCGTCGGCAGCTGAATTTAAAGATGTTCCTCTTTCTTCAGAAATACACAATCCATATAGTTCTATTATTTTTAAAGTAAAACATATATCAATTATCCTATTGTTCAACACTAAAACTATATATTATCAAAGTAATGTTTATACGGTGTAATATCCATTTGATAACTTTTCAAAGGCAGAATGCGTTTCTTTCTAAGCAGAAGCTCTTTTCAGGAGCGATGACCCCACCAACTTCAAGCAGACTCAAAACACTATAATCTTTTCATTTGAAGTTCAGTTTCCACAGCTTCTTCCTTAAATTACTTTTTCTCTTTGGAATTAAGATAAACTTTGATATTTTTGAAATTATATATATTCATATATTTTTTCAAAGCAAGGGGGTATAGGTTCTTACTTCAATCATTATTCAAAATAAAAT
>ENA-UOUE01000067-UOUE01000067.1-compost-metagenome-genome-assembly--contig:-NODE-67-length-75218-cov-13.650737_pt1 | contig 75218 bp, 44 predicted proteins | sample MGYA00238146_ERZ747223 | MGnify/ENA primary metagenome ERZ747223 (study PRJEB28781, sample SAMN06268865) | compost metagenome | isolation source: single cell | place: USA: California, Emeryville, Joint... | reverse complement strand
AGGCATGAACAGAGTCCAAATAGTCCAGATCCGTCGTATTCTGTCTATTGAGAATTGGATTGACTCCGAGCTGTGCAATTAAGCTTTTTATTCCAGAGTTGAATGCGTGAGAATCATAAATATCGTGTCTTGCCATCGAGATCACGCAGAGAATGATCAGAATGAATATAATGCCGACCGTTCCCCAAAAATTCACAACGAAGTGCTTGATGTCTCTTTGCCGAGACCTTTCTTTAAGAACGTCGTTTGAGAAATTCCTAATTTTTTTCTGGCTTTCTTGAATCGTTGCTTCAATCGAGGCATTAACCTCATACTTATCATTACGGATTGCGTCTTGCGAAGTCTCGTACCTGACGATTTCTTCTTCGTGCTTCAGATCAGCAAATCGTTTTTTCTTGAAGATCTTGAGGTACCTCATATAGACATGGTCGATGAAAAATCTGTAGGTTCTGCTCAAAATATGCATCGACTTCTTCGTCTTGGCGTTTTTCAAATGTATTTCCTGTTGTAGTCTCCGAGTCCGAGAGAACTTACGGTATTCTGCGACGATATAAATCAAGAACACCTTTGTCATGATGAATATCACGACAAAACTGAAGACGATCACATAGCAAAAAGTGAACGCGAAATTGACGTCGAGCATGTCTTCAAGGCTGTCATAATTCTGAAGGATGTTTTGGAAAGTGTAAAAAAGAGCCTTGTCGGCTGATGAGAACGGTTGCAGCAGCGAGCCGTAGTAGAAGTAGCCGAGAAGCGCGAAAGCGATTAGGATGGTGAACAAGAGCACGACAAAAGGCAAAATTCTGAGCAGGACTCGGACGATGAGTGTAAGTATTTGCTTGAGAGGGTCGAATAGCCCGGTGAGATACTTCAGCATTTTGATAATAATAATGGCGCCAGCGAGTGCGACGCAGCGATAATACAGATTCATGCTGTCCATTACTCCAGAGAGAGCTCTATTCAGAGACCGAAAGATTTGAAGTTCGTTGTCATTATTAACCACAATCTGTCCAGGCTGTATGTTGAGCTGATCCAATATCCCCTTGATCTCAGCCTTATCTACAAATGAGCCCCAAACAATAATAATTATCAGCATCAAAATGATCATGAACACATCCAAAAAGTGCCAAACGTTCTGAATATAACTCAGGAGACCAAGAATTATTCCTTTTAACGTCGAGATGATTCCTTTCAAGAAAGAGCCTGTCGTCTTAGTGAGCTTCTGTGTATATAAAATCGCGACAGAGGCGTGCCTATGCGCGTCAGTATTTTCATTTTTCGCGTCCGGGTTTGCATTTGACTGCTCAATGATCATATTTTCATGACGAATAGAGGCTTTGATCTGCAAGAACTCGATGAAAATATAAACGCCGGTGAGCAACGCGAAGATTATTTCGAATACACCTCTCGCTATCTCCGCAGACGTCGAATATGGTACGATGGGAAAACAAAAATTCTCTAAGGTCGGGTGGTTATAACCCGTTGGACCCATGGTAACAGCTATCCTAACATAACAGGCTCTGTCTAACGCACTCGAATAAAACCCTGCATCTAGCACCAACGATTTTGTAAATCTATCGAAATATCCGGTTCTCAATGCGGTGGTGAATAGCTGAGTACCCGCTGAAGTATTTGATCCATAAAGAGGCAGATCAAAATATAAAACGAACCCGCCATCGTCTTCGGAATAGTCATAAGTTGTATTGAAACCGTAAGATTCTGTGGATTCCTTTTGATTAGGGTCCCACTTATAATCAATGATTCCGTTGATTCCAGGGACTTTAGCAACCCGTTTCTGAACAAATCTCCAAGCAGTGAACGGTTTTAAGTATCCAAAGCCATCAACCAAGGTTCCATTAGCCAATAATATCGGGTCTCCTGTAGGATAAAAGAGTGTATTAAGTATTGGAGGAAGGTAAAAAGTGAAATCATCGAAGTTATGCACGTCGTCGAGCATTATTAACTGAGGATCCAAAGCTTTATATTCAGATCCAACTCTCACTTTATTCATCAGGATCTTGGACAGGGCTTCAAAGACGACTTCGTTCTGGCCGATCCCGAGCTGAAGGGCGGCGGATATCATGAAGATAACAGCGTATATGATGAAGAAAAAGATTTCTCGTTTAGAGATGAGGTCGATTTTGGCTAGTGCGGTTGAGTCTTTTATCAATAATCGTTTCTGGATCGATTCTTTCTTGAGAATCGATCTCACAAAGACTGTTTTGTGTACTTTCTCCCTTCGGGATCTCTTGTTCGGGGAGATGACTTCGTCTTTGGAATTCATATTGATCTGCACCTACGATTCTGGGAATGTTTGCGACAGAAATTTAAATAATAATTGCGTTTGATTGCGATTATTTATCTTCACTAATTTTAAATAGGTGATGGCAGTAATGATAGTAGCAAGCGATCTTCAATTCTCCGTCTCAGAATTAAGGCTATGTGGTCAGAGGAAAACTGACTCTGAAAGTATATCATCTTCAGATATTAGATTTTAAGAGCTTTTTGAGTTCAGGTCACTCGTTTAATGTTAGATTAAGGTTAGATTGGATTAAGGGCTAACCGTTTTACTATTGGTGTTTGATCTGAAATAAAATAAATTATTACAACAGAGAGTCAATTTCTTTAAGTTCCGCATCCCAGGAAATCCCCCTTGGATTTTAAAAAATTAAAAGAATAAGAGATTAGAGCAGTTTCAAATCGGCCGCTGGAGAGTTTTTAGATAATGCTGAGCAATTCGATTTTAAAGTTCTATTTATTTTCTATGATAGTCGTATTTAATTTTGAGAGGTGGTTAATGCCTTTGCACTTAATACACTGCCTAACATGAACAACAACAGGAACTTCCAGATATTTCAAAAAATGTATCCATCTCTGAAAAAATTATTCTTTTGTTGTTCTTTAGATAGAATTTTAATCCTTGCTTCGCAAATGGAAAGCTTGAGTAATAAAGAGAAGGATTTCGACGTTCTAAGTTGCAACATTCAGAACGCAAAGTATCGGCATTCAATCTTTTCTAGAGAATTGTAGTAGTTTTTAACATCATGAAATATTCAGCATTACCAGCTCATAAAAATGGGCTCAGCCCCACTTTCCCTCCAATACCTTTCTCATTCCACTTTCACTTCTTTATCTTCTGCTAGTTATGTGATTATCTTGCTTCAAAATAAAAGGTATTTTTCTGGAAAAATATGAATGAATTGAGTTCAGAACCATCAAAAAGATTCTATTCACAATCGATCTAAGATTTGCTGAAATATTTCTCATAGAAAATTTCCTCTCACTATTTCTTAATCAGAAACCATTAACCACCAACAACAACGCAGCTCTCCAACCTACGAGCACCTTTTGGATCGATGGCCTCTTCTTTCTCCAGCCATTTCAAATCTAAATAAAGAACCTTCACACTACTCTCGGCAGCTCGATATTTTTCACGTACCAACTATCGACTCTGAGACACACCTCGTTAGAATGCACAAAGAGCTTTTTGCCAGTTTTCCTTGCTTAAAAAAAAATCACATTACTTTCAAAATAGCACAAATTTTGATAAAAACGAAAACCCTTAGAAATTCTCAGAAGTATCTACTGCGACCACAGTATATTAATTTATTATTTAAACACTAACAAGCATTGTATTCAATGACCGCGGATCAAAATCGCAAAGATTGCCAGGCCATCTATTTCGACGGGATTCTAATCCCTTTCAGACTTACAAAATACTATCTAAAGCTCGAATTTTACTGGCGCAAGTTTGAAATTTTTTGCACAGGATTTTTTTTCCTCAACTCATGTCTCAGCCGACGTACTCACCTCTCGTTTCCTCTCTCTAACTCTCTCATACTCGCAGTTTTTGACACGACATTCACTAACCATTTATCCGGTGTCCTTTATTGGGTCTATACAGTCTTGCTTAGCTCAAGAATCGCTTCTGTTGAAGATACTATCTACAATGGAGGAATCAGGAACTATCTACAGGTAATTCTCTGGAAAATTCTGATGATTTGACATTGATTCTGAAGTTTTGGGGTGCGCATGCAACTCCGATCCACGTCACATTTCTTTTCTATTTAGTATGGAAAATTGCGAAGGTAATACCAAAATATTCTGGAAATTTTTGAGTTTTTTTTTTTTCAATAGCTAACTACAATACTCCTGATATCGGCTACGATAACTGAGAGCTTACCCGAAAGCATTTTGATGTATATCAATTTGTTCTGCTTGCATTGTGAAGTTTATCATCATTTGCTACTAGAATTGCGATTGTCGTGGTTGTGCATGCTATTTCACTCGCGATTCTCTACGTTGTAACTATGTGCTTGCTACGGGCGCTCAAATTTGAAGGATCAGGGTTTATCTGCTTATTTGTGGTCATACCCGCAATCCATGCATCGTATCATGCAGTTTTTCTTCAATGCGTAATAAAGGGATGATTTATTTAGTCAGCATGTCTTCGCGCACGCCAAATACATGTTTCCATCGTCAGTTTGGACGCTTATAAAGGACCTTCTCGGATCTCCTGCAAATATTGGAGCAGGATTTGTTTTTATCAGAGGCGTTTTCATCATTTTTATATTTACAGCTCTCTACGTGTTCTCGCAGAATCTCAGTAAACTGGTTGGATCGAGCACCGTCTTACTTCTTGTTAGATATTCAAAAAGTGGAAAAGAGCCTAAGGAATAAAGTTAACGAGATTAGACGACTGATGAAAGCTAATGTAACAGAAAAAACTTATTGTGTGGCTGAATTATTCTGAAAGGATTTCAATGGGTCGATTGTATCGACTGCCATTCTGCTCAAGCATTATCATTCAAGATTCACGAAGAAAATTAAAATTAAGAGCACAAAAGGTCCGAGACCTCAGTATTTTATCTGTTTGAGAGGAAATGTCAAGCCAGCAGTTTTTTATGAGACAATGTTGGCTGTTAAAATCGCTTTTAAGCAAGGAATTGATTCAGGTTTGTGTCGTGGCAATAGCATCAATAATCTGATTGAAAAATTTACCTAGATCCAAAAATCTCGAAGAGTCTCGCTCAAATTGCAGATAGTATGGCGTCAGTCCACTGTGTACTTGAAGGCGGCAACAGAGTCTGGCCTTCGCCTCTGAAAACTGAAGAAAAAGCCATATTTTTCGCTCTGTTGCAGGGCTACTCTATAGAGGAGGCAGAAGCCAAAGTCAGCAAAATAGAGGAATTCCTTGACCGCGCCGGTATCCAAAGAACGTCTTGGTCGGGTCGAATAAGATGCCAATATATAATCAACCACCTCATGGGAAAAACATTATTTGTCGTCGCGTCGAATTTCTGGAAAGGGCAAGGTAATCCTTCCAACTGCGATTTTCTGGTCCTATTATTTCTCTCTTCTAGATCGGAAGCATCGGAAATTTAAAGATGAGCTGAACAGCTCGTTGCTAAACCCGAAAACTATCTACAGATTATAACTATCCTTGAGACATCCTCGCTTTTTTGGAAATGTCGAGAGGAAATCTTTGATTTAAATGTCTGAGAATTGCTGGTAATAAATACCATAACATAGGGGGAATAAGTTTATATTTTTCGCACACCTCATCGTAAGGAGCGAAATGTGTTGCTTTAATTGGAAAACTTATTTATTTTTTGTGACTACATCATTTCATGCATATATTTATTGCTCAATAATTTAATTATGCCAGCATAAATTCAATAATACGTTTTTTTGCAAATTGTAGTTTGCTTATTTGAACCGGTATGCGAGTGAAATTTGATTAAGAGAAAAAGCTCCTGGGTATATGAATCGCGTTCTTGTGCTTTTAGAATTATGTATACAAGTATGCTAATGTCTGCGCTTCAATGAAATGCTGAATGTCACATACAAAACAATACATGGCTGTTATATTAAAAACAGTACTTTTGAACCATCATTTCATGTGCTAATGGATAATGAATAAGACTTTATCGATTCATGACCAATTCGAATCCCATGCAGAGTAATCCTCCACCCAAGCCGGAAAGAAGAAGCCCTCGAGGTCCGAATGCTAAAGGGAAAAATGCATGTTATAAGAGGGAATTCAAGGATAAATAAGCAGAGAACAAGAAATGACTGCAACAAATGAACGAGTAGAATCCATTCAGCAAATCGTTAAAAATCACTTACCTCCTGTAGTGAGAAGCATCGAGGTAAAAGCTCCTGAATAGAAAGAATTCAATGGATCATGGGTTCCACGCATCTGTTGTGTAACATATATGAGGAAAAATGCCTATATTAATTGCAATACCTTTTCTACCTGACACTCGAACAGCGCATAGAAGAAGCCAAACACTCCAAATCCTCTGGCCATATTCTTTATTCTCTTTGAATCCATCTGGAAGAATGATCACGACCATGAACTCAGTTTTGGGCTCTCACCTTTAAAGCTTGTCTCGTTGATTGTCTCAATCCTCTGCTGGTGTCAATCTCTCTAAATTCAACTCCGGACATAAACAATCCCATCACAATACCCATTCCTTAATAGTTGTAATAGTTATAAGAGATCATTAGCAAAGCAAGGCATGTACCTCCACCCGCAACAAGTGCAATTACGGCCTTTACTATGCAATTTTCATCTATTACAGACACCCTTTCTGGTTTTTCGTGAGATTAGGCTTGGATAATAATTTTGAATGGTTACTAAAAGGGTTGACGAGTTCATTGGAGCGTTCGAGATCAGCTTTGATTTTCTCCTTCTGTTCAATGTTCAATTTGTCTACGGTGGCACTAATTGCGGTTCCCATTTATCTAAGAGGTCAATAACTCTGGAAATAAAAAATAAATTTGCTTCGAAATATATCCAAAAACATTTCTGAATTCTATGCTCCTTACCATATTGAGGCAAATTCATTGTGGATATATTGGAGCGAATGATCAGGTCCTTAATGTCCCTCAACTAAGATTCTTAAAGTAATTATAAGACCAAAAATAATTAAAATAAGACCACAAAACGATTTCAAAATTGTATTATGATTTCTTGTTCGAAGAGCGCCATAGGTCGTAGCTTGCTGAATTAAACTCACTCTACAACTAGCAACCACCAATTCACATGAATGGAGTTGCTTTAAAACCAAATCACTCTTGCTAGGAATCATACAATCAAATTCTAATTACTCGTTTAGAGTAATTTAATTTGGCCTAACTGTTTAAGGAGGGCGAAACACTTACAGGTTGTTAATTGACTAAAATTTAATTTAATGTGGTTCTACAGCCATTTCATAATCACTCAAAGAGAGTGCTTATACTCAGTTAAAGTGAAAGTATATTTCTAAAGATTATGGTAGATTAATCCTGATTAATGAGGTTTTTATTATCATTTCTTCGTCATATATTCCTTCGATTCCGATATCAAAATTTAATTTAACTCTTTTACTCTGAAATGGATGTTGAATTAAACGCTATTGTTTATTTTCGTGTTACCTTATTACTAAATCTTTCCACCCTTACAATCAATACCTCATTACTCTTACAATTTTGCAGGCTTTAAACATAATCGCTTTCCTTGATTACAAATTTCAATAGGTCTGGAATAACGATACCATCTCTCCTATTTTTTCATATTCCAACCTGTACACCCTTATTCTCCCAAATAAGTGTATGAAATATTTTTTCCAATGAATAACAATTCATTTCTTTGGTTTCGAGCAAAATTATTGTTATTATAAAAAAATAAAATCGATAAAATTCAAACAACACTTCAAACTGAAGACGGTTAACAAGTTTTGTCACAATGCCATGCAGAATTAACACTTTTAACTACGAATTCTTTCATCATTTTTATTCACCATTACAATTCCGAGGCCAGATTTGTGAACTGTATTATATCAATAGATTCATTAGGAAAACAATGATGCTGTATTTAAGGCACTTAATCAAAAAATTCAGAGATTTCAATTGGAGAATTAGGGAGTTTCGATGAGAGTAAACTAATTATCTCTAAGTATAATACATGCATCTAGGAAAGATAGTTTGGTTCTCTCTGAGCTCATTTTTTTCACGCTCTTATTTGGAGTTAAGATAAGGGCTCGAACCAATTCAAAATAAACAACTATTAATTAATGGTCTAGCTAAAATATTCACAAAGCACCTTATGCTCACATTTTTGAAGTGACATCAATATCTTACTTTGAATTTAATCTTCTCTAGAAGTGTAAGTTACCCTTCACAAAGTAGAAACTTTCTCAACTCAGCTTATTTTGTAGGTCTGCAACAAATATTCTGGCATTTATTTATTGATTTCATCGGCTAATTAAATATTTCAAGCTCTAGGGAGACCACTTAGTTATTCAAAACAGATTTGTAGTGAAAAATGACCCTTGAACAAATATCAAAAAACTTCCATCCAAGACTCGTTACTGAGTACAGAGATTTTACAATCTTAAGAGAGCAACACATTTCACTATGGTGCAGAGCTACTCATCAAAAATCAAACTCTCCTCGCCTCATTAAAATCCTCAACACCTATTCTGATACATATAAACAAGATCCGGCTTACTACTTCGAGTTATTTTACAAAGAATCCCTTAACGCGACTCAGTCTCAGAATCCAAACGCTATCAAAGCCCTTGACTTTGATTTAAGCGTCCAAGGCGAAAGATTTTTTGTTGCTTATCCCGATCTTCCTTCACTCCGACGATTAATCGACGAGGAGGCTGAAATTGACATAGTTTCCATCTTAAATGACGTTAAACGTGCTTTGGTTTACGCGAAAAAAGAGTTCGGGTTAGCTCATGGTGCATTGACCCCTGAGAACATTTTTTATGATAAATCAAATGGTAGTTTTGTGGTTTCAAATATCAGTTTCCCCGTCACTCAGCTCGACAGAACTCACAAGGACTTTGAAAGGCTGTCGCAGTATTTGATCAAAAGCAAAAGTGAATACAGTCCACCGGAGATTTTCCAACCCAGCGCGAACCAAGACGAAGTTATTAATATTGAATTGATTGACGTGTATTCTTTGGGGTTGATTGCCTTGGAGAGTACAGGAGTCCCTAAGGATTCTATTAAAAATTTTAACACTTGCAAAGGCGCCTTTTATAACACGGTTCTGCAAGGACTACTTTCTGAATTCTCTTCGAAGTGTCGGTCTTGCGATACGAAATTTACTAATATGGTTTGGCACATGCTACAAGAAGCTGATAAACGACCAACGTTTGATAATTTAGACCTTTTGTCACAAACTGTGAAATTTGAGGAAATAGAGTTGAAACACCAATCATTTGTCCAGCCGGTCTCCATCTCCAAAGATGTGGGTGTGGCGTCACGAGAGATGACGAGCAGTAATTTTCGTAGAGATCAGTCGATGAAAGAAAAATTGAATAGTCAGATGATGCCTGGTGAGGACCTGAAAAAATCTCGGTCGGATCCGGTTGGATCACAATCGGTCATCCAGCCGGTCTCCATCTCCAAAGATGTGGGTGCGGCGTCACGAGAGATGACGAGCAGTAATTTTCGTAGAGATCAGTCGATGAAAGAAAAATTGGATAGTCAGATGATGCCTGGTGAGGACCTGAAAAAATATCGGTCGGATCCGGTTGAATCGACTGTTCTTCCAAGAAAGAAGGGAAAAGTAAAAATTTTGGAGGAAGAATCTGGCTGCTCGTTGACTTCAAATCACCAAACGGACCGAGCTATGACTCAGAGTGTAGTAGTGAAAGCCAGAGGTGGAAGCAAAGGCATTGAAATTCTCTCATCAAACACAGTCTCATCATCACCGACGAAAAAATCGGATATGAACTTCCCAAGCAAAAGCGAAGAAGAAAATCCAACATCCGCTAGCTTAAAGTCAGATCCAATGAAAAATCAAACGATGATGTCAAAGAGCGTAGCAATGAAACAAGGAGGTGGAAGCAAAGGCATTGAAATTCTCTCATCAAACACAGTCTCAGCATCACCGACGAAAAAAATTAATATGAGCTTCCAAAGCAAAGGCGAAGAAGAGATTTCAAAATCCACGAACCTCAAGTCAGGTATTATCTGCGAAAGTTCAGAGGAAGGCTATCTAGCTCGACTTGATTTGAAAACCAAGCTGGCCTCGAAACTCATTGATTGGGAAGGTAATCTATAGCTGAAATTATGATTTAAATGACTAATATTTTACAGGTATCGTCGTCGGGCTTCATGCGGTTCCAAATAGTCGTGCTCTATCTGTGAAAGGGAAGAACACTGTAAAGTTGGTGGACATGGACACTCGAAAAGTTATGGGAGGCCTGACAATCAAGAAGTAATCAAATTATGCTATTAAAGCTGATATTCACGTTTTATAGCACAAATTTTGCGATGGATATCAGTAAGAAGGGGCAAATCGGACTTGTCATTGGATCGGATTTGGTTGGATTCTCATTATTTCATTATAATTGACGTTATACCTAGGTGGTTTATAATCTAAACTCAGCAGTTCCAGATTTTTTCCAGGAATGCACCAGAATCAATATTGTATTCATTTATCTCTATGAATCGCAAATAATGATTCATTAGGGTACTCCTTACGTTGCTGGCATTGCTTGGGATGTGAAAAGCCAACAAATCGCGTGTTTAACCGAAAAAACGATAGCAATACATGACCCTCAGGCAGGTCTGCAACAATTTGCGAAATTAGGTAATTATTCAGCTGCTATTTGAGTAATGAAGCTTTTTAGACGCAGGAAAGCCTGCCACGAATTTACGATGGTCAGCTCTTAATAATTGGTTGTGTTTAACGCAGGGGAACAAAATGAGTTTTTATGATGAAAGGAATCTGGGAAAAACTTGGGAATTTTCAAATCTGTCTTTCACAAACAGTAAGATTCAAATTTTAGGTAATTTCCTTGCTTTAGCTGTATTCCTTATATTGTTTTTTTTCTCTCTCTCAGAACAAATAAGCAGTGTCGAATGTGGTACTGAGCCTTATTATTATTACATATTTGGAAAAGGGCACATTGATTTGTATGATATGAGAAACACTACAAAATGTATCGGAACTATAAAAGGTAAAACAAAATGTTTATATTTGCAGTATTTTTAATAATGCAAATTTTCAAAGAGAGATATACTTCCTATTGCTGGGATGCTGAATCTAATACGCTTGCTCTTGGTGACTATTCTGGCTTTGTAAAATTAATTGATGGGAAAAGTCTGAACGTTACAGGCTCGATGATGAGAGTCTTCGACAGCAGCAGTAATATTAACATCATCTTTCCTTTATTGACACTCAATCTCTCTTAGATGTGATTACAAATATGTGCTTCATTTAAAATTGATATGAGTAGTTAGCTTCCCGTTTAGAGAGCAATTGTTGATTTATCCTTATGAGCTTTTAAATTTAAATTAAGCAAACATGCTGGTAGCCACTTTAAGGAGTAATTGTTCGATAGCTGAAGATTTTGCTTCAGAAGTTTCAATAAGTTTTCATCAGTATAATCAAATCAAAGTGTTTGTTAATATTTCTTGTATAAGTTTGTTTAATTTCTTTGATTTTCAGAACAATAACGAGTGTAAGAAATGTAAACTAAATTAGCAATAAATTTAGCGCAATTCGAGTCATGAAGAAGTATATTATTGGTTGTTTACTGCGTATAGTAATAATAAGTCCATAGAAGCGTTAGTCTTACAAGTACCTCCGCTCAAGTAGTACTGATCGCCATGGTTCCAATCTTGATATTAAAAGAATTGCCAAAGCAGCTTCCCACAAAAAAGAGCAGAATCTTGTGATGATGTTTCTCTGTGTGAGGAATAAACAAGAGCTACATTCACATAATCGTCCTGAAAATCATTCAGAATGAAATATCGAAGCGCATAAACTATTAAAGTTCTAATCTCTTTATTGAAACTTCTTCAAAGAGCATTTATTGGAGACCAATTTACCACTTTCCATTTTAGAGAAACTAACTCGAAGTATCTGAACTTATATTTTTTGATCTTGCTTCGTCTACCTGAGAACTCACCGTGCATGAATTCAATGAGGAACGTTTACTGTTATTTCGGGTAAATATAAACAAATAGGCACGAGTTGCGAAGATGCGAATTGCGTCTGGTATCTTATAACTCATCCTTCTTGGATTGTACTCCCAGAAATAGAATCGAATAGACTAATCAAAAACTCACGTTTTACAGGGCACTAACTCTCAACTTGAGGCCACGTGGTAGCCGCCGAGTTGAATCTGATCTAATCAGGAAAAATACGAAGACCACTTCACAACCGAAGCCTCTGAAGTCATGAAAAAATAAGTTAATTAAGAATTAAGACACACAGTTAGTTCTCTCAAATTGCGGACTTTTTAGGTTTCAAAGAGCACGTTGCAAGCGTAATTGCTTAGATGAAGATCTGTCATTACTTCAGATCAGAACTGAGAGTTTAAGGTTCGTGAGATGAACAAAGAATGAAATAATTTGTCAGTGCGATTTAATTATTTAATTAATGAATTGAGATTCTTTTAATTAGAATCCGTTTAGGACAGAATTTAAAATGTTCCTTGTCTTTTGCTCTCACCAGAAAATGGTATTTAAGTCACTTCTTAGCCTGATTTGAGCAGAATAAAGATGAGGTGTAACCATCCTTCGAGAAAAAGAGCTCTACTTCCTTTCTCTTTATCCCTAACACGATCTCTAATTTTGATCGCGGTGATGTATTTTGAAATTCTTAGCTCTCTTCATCTCTCAGAATGAGAAAGCCCCAGAACTGAAATAGAATTCATAGTTTTGTTTAATGCCTTATCTAATCTTATTGTTGCTGATTTGGGATAAAATTATCATTAATGAAGACCTTTGAAGAAGTAAGTATGAATTGAATTCAACGTAATTCCCAAATACTCAATACGTCTGGCCTGTTCAGCAATTGAGAGTAGCCAAGGTCTTCCAAGGCCACTCTCTTATTTAAAATTTAAATTTGTGCTCTATACACCGAGCTCTCTCCTCTACCACCTATTCAAAATAAGCTTGTCCTTTCTTGAAGCTATTTCAGAAACAAAATTCGGGTATGAGCGCGCAGAGCTTTCAAAACAGCTCTCGTCAAGTTGTTGGGAAGGTCTTTCAATTAGTGGTGCGGATCGAAATTAAACACTTGTTTAAGCATTTCGATCACTCACCTCCAATTTTAAATTAAATTAAAAAACCCTTCTGCTTTACCGATAAATGAAGTGCTAATTACCAAAAATACCTTGAGCTACCTTATCTCGAGGCTCTATTATGGTTCTTACTTCAGAAACCTGTCCTTCAAGCTGCAATATCGCATGAATGAGAAAAACAAATGGCGATTGCATGGATGTAGGTTTGGCCTGGAATATTACCTTAAAAAGATTATACTTTCGAAAAAAATAGAGATCTGAGCTGCGGATAGTATGAATGGTATTTAGAAAAATAGATTCAAGAATTTGAAATTCATCGAAAGAAAAATTTAAAATACTTGGATAGTAGGATTTGGATCCAAAAATTCTTGTCCTTTTAATTGATATATAGTTTTTAAATGAATTTTTTTTATGCGATCTATCGAAATCGGCTCAATATTATAACAGTTTGCGTCTGCTTCTAATTATTAGGGTGTTTATATGCTGAATCGAGAAGTTTTATTGAAAAGGGACTTGAATTTTCTATTTATATAATGATTACCAGTTCATTGGTTGCCAGATATAACCATACCAATATAAATTGAGACAGGTATTTGAAATTATAAACATTCTCTAAATTACAAAACAGGCGTCTCGACCACCTTTCGACTAATGTCTGAACAACAAAACACTGGAGGTACCCTTAGCTGCTTCTTCTCTGACACTAATCCAATAATTAATAGTCCTGCATCCTATTGAAAACAAAGAAGAAATGGGAAATACTGAAAACACAGTGACCACAACTTTAACCGACGACGGCAAGTCAAAGTCAAAGCTTAACCTCAGGAAGAAGGACCTCTCGAAATTCGAGGCATTCTTCGACTCAGATAGTGATTCGGAATTGATGGACAAGGCAAAGTATCGATCGAGGTATCATTCGGTCTCGAACGAGAAAAGACTCAAGTTGATTAAGCTCGTGATGGAGCAGGGCAAAAAGATCAAGCCGGTAAGCGAATTCAGTGAGAAAAAAAATAATTCAAAATTTGAAATGTAGGCTGCGAGAAAGTTAGGAATTAACTATTCCACGGCAAAGTCGATTTGTCAGATATACAAACGCGAAGGCAGAACAACGAAAAAGGATCTGCCAAAACCAACACCTGTTGTAAAGAAAACCTCGAAAGGAGACATAAACATAGACTCTTCAGTTTCTTCGGAGACGCATCCTGAGTCTCATCAAGAGTCTGCATATCTTGAAGAAATCTCAAGAAATAGTAAATCCAAAGCTGAAAAGCCTCGTCACGATGAACTCGAAGCTTCTTCGAAAAGAAAGAAAGTCAAAGGAGCTGAGAAATCAACCATTATAAAAATTAATAAAGAAACCAATAAAACCGAAGAAACGAAACCAGAAATTAAAGTAGAGATGAAGAGTGAGCATCTAGCATTCCCAGTCAAGACAGAAGAGCCTAGCAAGGTTGCAAATGCTTTCGCAACTCCAATGAACCTACTCTTGGCAAATGCTGGTCTCCAGAAACCAGTTTTCCAACCGATGATGAGGATCGTGCCTAACTTATCGGCTCAGAACGCCTTGATCCAATACCAGTTACAGCAAGCACAAAAGACTCTTCTGCCAGTCAACCCTAACCAAAATATTCAGCAACAACTCACACAGCTTCTAGCCTCACAACAGCTAGCTCAGAGAATAAACCAGATCCCAACTCAACCCCAATTTGACATTCAAAAGAATATTATAAAATCTCAAGAGATGCAAATGCTTAATAAGATGATTGCTAATAATCTTCTAAACCGGTATGGAATGTCGAATACTTCTGCGCCTATCTTCCGAACATCGCAATATTTCTAAAGGAGACTATATGCAGAATGTTTGGCGTCCTTCCGATCTTATGACAGCAGATCGACCAATTTTTTTTAGTAAATATATTCAAATATAAAAGAACTTACCATTTTTTATTCTTTTTTTTAAAAAAACATATTCCTTTCATAATTTTTGTCTTGAATCTTGCTATGTGAGATTATGCATACATTTTTTTTACCGATGAGGGATACCCTGTCAAACATTATAGAAATTTCTTTCTGAGAGCGCGAGTAGAACATTCAGTATTTTAGGGTTGGCTCAAAGAAGGATTCTTTTCATCTATATATAACATAAGCTGTTTGTAGGACTCTCTATTACAACTTGGGAAGATTAAGTTGAAGGTACTCATTAGATTACTATTAGCCGGTGACCTACTCTTGATAAGGTATTTCACAAACTAACTATGTAGTTCCTGGCTGTAACTTGAAATTTAAAATAAAATGATGGAGGTGTTTATGAATCAGGGAATTGAAGGAAGAATCGAGGTAGCTAGTGAAATGAATCTTGTTTGGCTGTGCTAAACGCGTGAGACATATACCTATATTAAATTATCTTACACCAATGCATCATCATCCGCTCCCCTAGAGTATGTAATGGCTAGACTTTCATCGAACTATGAATTTCTTTGCAGCGAGAGAGAAAGAGAGAGAGATTTTAAATGTTGCAGAGAAGATATTGAAATTCTAATTCAAATTGAGTTTCGATTTTTACTTAGATGCTGTTTAAATGAAAATTAACTTAAAATAATTTATTGAAAGTTTTATAGCAGATACAGTAGAATCTTGGCTTGAATGAATTATTTGTTTCAGTAACTCTTCTACGTTCGAGAATTTCCATCTCTTCGACTTCACACTCTCCCTTCCTCGCTCTCTTTCAGAGGTGAAAGTACAATTAGATAAATCATCTAAACTTAGTGTCTTTTGATTTTGGTGCTGAATGAATCGTGCTCGAGCTATTTAAGAATCATGAATATTTCCTGCTGTAGAAGAGTATATTCTGTTTTAGACAAATTTTTCCACTATGAAGAACAAATTTCGCTTAAGAAGAAAGGTATCGCTGTAAAGTTAGCGTCTTGAAAAGAGAATTTTCTCTAAAAAAAAATTTGCACGTCAATTATTCTTTCACTCAATTTCGGTCTTTGAGAACTCTCCATAATTCTCTGTTGTCAAGTGCATATTGTGTTTGAAGCTTGTTCTTGACCACTAATCCTTCGAACCAGTTAAAATCATTGTTTGATCAACTGATCTTGATCGTTTCCGAGGCGTGCAGAGTAATTATTTTAATTTTCCTCTCCGATTGCGTTCATTTGTTAACCTGTAATAAAATTAATCTTTGATCTCTGAAACTGTGGCTAAACAACCATAACTGGCGAACGAAAAACGTACCTTTCTCAGTTTTTCCTAACAATATGACGAGCACAACTTTTATATGTACCTTCTCTATGTTCAATGGTGTATAGTAGAAAATTGCCAATGCATTCAAGAATTGTGTATTTATTTGGAGAAAAAAATATTAGTTTCCACGAATCAAGCCAACCAAGCCTAACCTCGAGGATCTGATACATCGAAAACTCACGATAATGATATTATTTGAAATTTGCAGGATTCCGTCTGAAAATAATTGTTATGTTTTACATTAAATTTGAGAACGATCGACAATAGTAATTTCATCATGTTTGTGAATTTCTCTCATTCACTTCCTCTAACTTAAAATCGAGGTGAAATTGGAACTTCAGAGAATTCGCAGTCACAAAAACCAGTGACTTCAAGGTAGTTTTATTTATTTAAGCTATATAAAAATAATTCTGCTGCTCTTATTATTTCGATCACATGATGGGCAATCCAGGAATGGGCTTTGGAGGCGATATGGGTATGATGGGAGGTGGTATGCCAAATCAGCCAATGTTTGATGGTGGAATGGGTATGGGAATGGGCATGGACCCGAACATGGGCATGGGCATGGGTATGGGACCAGGAATGGGCATGGGTATGGGTCCAGGCATGGGAATGGGTATGGATCCAAACATGGGTATGGGAGGAGGAATGGGTATGGGCATGGACCCAATGGGTATGGGTATGGGAATGGGAATGGGAATGGACCCGAATATGGGCATGGGAATGGGTATGGGTCCCGGCTTTTTTCCGTCGCCTTATATGGACCCTGGAATGATGGGAGGAATGCCAGACCCGAATCCTCTGCCTCCATTAAAAGAGAAACGCGACAATAAAGCTGCAAGATTGAAGGAGTTAAAGTTAATGGAAGCTCTTGATCGTCAGTCAGCAATGCTTGAGGCAATTACTGAAAATTACAAAAAGCAGAAAGAAAATAGACTTAAAGAGGAGAAACGCCGTCTCAAACAGAAACTAAAAAAACTCGAAAGTCTTAAAACGCTGAAAGAGATCCAACACTATCATAGTCAAGTCGCCAACGAAGTCCTCAACTACAACAATCAGACCATTTTTAATCATATAAGTAATTTCTTTATTTATCCTTAATCCTAAGCTATTTCAACTTAGATGCCATGGCACAGGTTGAACATCAGCCAACATTCATCGGTATAGCTGACATGCGAGGTATGAACGGCGGAATGATGCCGATGCCTGAGGAGGGGGATGAAGTTGAAGACCAAGATGTCAGACCTGGCAGTCTAAGGAGTTCTCGATTAGCAAGTTTGAATCAATCAGGCCAAAACTTTGGAATGAGCCAGCCACCGCCCTTCGGAATGGGCATGAATCCAATGATGGGAGGCCCAATGATGGGAGGCCCAACGATGGGAAGCCCGATGAACCCGATGATGAAAGGTATGAATCCCATGATGGGTGGTGGACCTATAAACCCGATGATGGGTGGCGGACCCATGAACCCCATGATGGGAGGGATGAATCCTATGATGGGCGGCGGGATGAATCCGATGATGAACCCAATGATGCTGAGCATGCTGAAAGGCGATAAGAATAAAAAATCAGGGTCGTTTCTCCCTCCGATTAATATGAAAAATAACAGTGGGTTCGGTAAACAGACAAAAAGCAAAACGAAACGAGATGAACCAGTGGATGAAGAGGAAGATGATGAAAAGGGAGACGAATTCGATAACAAGAATATAGGGCATTTAGTCGATGAAATAATGGGTAATTCATTCATTTTTTTTTCTCCATAACGCATTTTTCCTTTGCGATTTCCAGCTAAGAAAAAGGCCGAAAAGAAAACAAAAACTGTACAACCGAAAGAAAAGGCGAAGCAAAGACCGAAATGATGATTTATTTTGTATATAACCGCATATTTTTTTATCTAAATTCTTTACTCTATCCATAGTTTATCGTTGATGTTGCTTATTTAAGATTAGTTTTATGAGCTCTCAACGGAAAAATGGTTATACAAGTGCTGTAACTTAGAGATTTTGTTCCCTTTGAAGTAACATTTTGCTAATATTAAATGACTTACTGCTTCTTCGTCTTCCTTATAAAGGCAGTTATTTAAGTAATAGTTAATCATTCAAATCTATATTCCTTGGATAAAATTTTTTGATGAGATTTTATCAGATTCGTTTTCCTTTGCCAGTCTCCTTGGGAGTAAAACCACAGCTAGTGTTCCACCTTAATTGATAATATTTTCAAGGACTACAACGTAGCATTCCAATACTTTAATTTTCTGAGGGACTATGAGATTGCCACTAAAGAAGAAGGCCATTCTATTGAAACTATCCAGAACAATCCAGTAAAACCTTTCGAGCTTCTGCATCTTCTTATCACTTTCGGAAAGACTGACGAGAGCTCATATGAATCTCAAAAAACCTTCAGATTCTTCAACCTTTTGCCCAGCTATCTCAAAGATCCATCTCAACCGGCGGTAATCCCGCTGCAGGAGAAGACGTTCTATGTGTTTCCTAAATGCGTGCAGCAATACAACGTGATAGCTCAAATCTTCCACATATCCTCATTGAATGGAATAGATCGAAGGGGTGAAATACGCTGAGATGGAGGTGCAATCAATTTGTCTAACGAATCAAGAGAATGTGGATAACCCGTTTAACTTGAGTCGTAACATTCTAGAAAGCCTTGAAAGAGAAGAGATCGATATTCTCGCTGCGAGGAAGGGAGCGCTATTGACCTTCCAAGAAATCGAGGATATTAAGAGTCATTTTGGTATTCGCGACGAAAAAAACTGGAAGTCAGAGATTCCAAATTATATCTATGCCTATAAGCTGATTGTGGTCGAAGCTAATTGTGAGAAAAAAGAAGAGGTAGCTGCACCGAGCCTGATTGTTCTTAAGCAAATTCGATATGTAGGTAGAGGCTATTGCGCTCCATCTCGCAAGGGAATTTTTGCTGTTTTCACATAAGAAGGTAACTGCTAACAGCGTTTTGAGTGTCTAATACAGGCTTTTATGAAGATATTGAGCGAATATGAAAATTGGGTGAATCTCTCTGTCAAAGACATTAGAGAACAAGCACAGACTATTGAAACTATACTTGTATAAATTGTTATTTGAACTGAAGTATTAATGCAGTTTTAGCAAAAAAAGAGTCAGCGGAACTCTGTTGGAGGCTCTCGCCGGGAGTTTAGTGAGGTCATACCTTATCTCAACTTCAAGACGTGAGTTCATTTTTTCGTGTCCTTTGCGCTATATAATCCTTCATTATCACCGCTCAGGATTTTGGAGAAGACCGGTGCGTCTCAGTTGCTCCCTTCAGCCAATCGAAACAGCACCAGAGGAGGAAATATGCCGAAACTATACAGCGCTCTTCCTACTGATAGCCCTCTCGTTATGTCAACAGTATGCCTTTCGTCTCAGCGGTTTAATAAATGGTTGTTGTATGCTTATTCAAGACGAAATTAATCGAAGGCAATAAGAAATCAGGAATAATTTACAAGCGAGGAGATGGCCCGATTAACTTCGCTTGGAACCAAAGATACTTCGTTGTGGACGGAAATTCAGTGAGCTACTACCAAAACGCATCCGATAAGACACCGCGATGGTCTGGGAAGATTCTCGGTGCCAAAGTATCAGAAGTGACAAAAACTGAAGTATATATTACATTTAAACGCGCAGAACCTGGATGATGTTTCGCCAATAGGGTCGAAATTATGTAATTACCGTTGAATTACCTAGCGGAGGAAAGAAACTCTATTTGAGCATGGATTCCCTAGTCGAGGCGGAATCGTGGAAGTACGTGCTGCAGCGGGCTTCCCTCGAAGAGGTAAAATTCAAAATTCTCAACGTATCTCATCATTTATCTTTCAATAATACCATTAGTTCGTACAGCCTCGAATTTCTTTTTCTGATAAGCGCCCAACTATTCCATCAGGCTTCGATCAATCAGCAATCAAAGAAAAATTTCCAAGACTGCCTCTGCAATCTGAGGGCCAACACACGGCGACTCGTGAGCCAACCTCTCCTGTGAAAAAAGTAGCTAAGACTAACAAAGAAGCTGAAGCCTCAGTGCCAAGTCTTTCAAAAATCGTCCGACAAAAAAGCAAAATTGTTCAAACATACAGCGTTCATCAGCTTCCTGAAGTAAAAAATCGGTTGGGTATATAAATACTTAAAGCTCGTAGGAGTTGCAAGCGATTAAGGACGAGATGAGTTCAATTAAATCGATTGATAATTTCCCTCCTACTTCCAAATGGAGGCTCAGTCTTTTTAAGAATAACTTGAAAATATACGAGAAACATGCACATTTTGAAGGAGGAGGTCATGGGAATAAATCAAGTAAATTTACTCTTTTGAGGGTAGAAGTTTTTCATTCATACACAAATAGCAAAGAAGATGGTTCTTTTTGCACTTGCAGCAATTTTGCTGTTCCTAGCCGTACATAAATTTATTGGATTCAGCGTTTACACGATGGGAGCACTGCTTGCAGGGTCCGCGTTCTTTAAATTAAAGAAAAAAACAAAAACGAGTTTTCAGTGTGGATTGGTATATTCGTCGGCGGAAACAGCAAACGCTTTATCTCAATTTTTATTTGCAAAAATAGACAAGAACACACGTTGAAGAAGATGCCCTGCCAGTGTTTTCGACTCTCAAAAAAGCTAGTTCAAAGCAGCGTTGGGATTTGCTCGTCAAGCAGATACAAAAGATGGAAAAACGCTCTGCTACGGAGGTATAAATAGTAGTAATAATTAACCAATAACTCTAAATAATTAGCGAGAACTACGCCAAGTTATCAGATATTCTCAAGATTCTCCCCAGAAACAAATATCCTGCGTAACGAAGGTACCCTCCCGACTATTTATTTGGTATTGAAAGGACTTTTCTCATGAATAATTAGAGATTCGGGCTTATAATGGAAAATGACTACTATCTCATCGCGGAGATTTCACATATTCAAGAGCCGAAGAAAAAATCAGCACTTTTCCATATGAATGATTATTACATTATTCAAAGAATGCCGAAAATATCTGGAAAATGCACAATCACTCATTATTTCACATTGCAAACAAATCTCCTGAACCAAAAGGATCTTGTAACCTTCTATAAATCTCACCCCAGTCTCTTATTGTATTGAGCAGAAAGATTTTGTCAAAAACAAGCTCAACACTTTGGCTGTCATCAATGACTACCTTGTGCAGGAGAGATTCAAGCGAGATTTGGATGTTATCAAGGCCGAGTCTGCAGTATATAGAATCTTGAGCAATTGAAGCATTGAACGATCTGATATTTGATAGAATGAGCCTGCTCCAGATCTATTGATCTTGAAGTCTCCAAGTAGAGCCGTCACCGGTGAGTCTCCACTAAGATCGGACACAGAAGAAGCTAAAGACCGCTTTAATGTTCAGGGTGAGCCTTTTGCAAACACATACTTTGAGCGAGGCTTTGGAAAAGCAAAAATCCAGAACCTTGATGATCGAATTGCACAAATCGATAAGCTAATTGCAGGCGCGAGAGATCTTCCATCAAAGACCTTCGAGGAAAGGAAGCCAGGATATAAAATCATTAAGGAAGGGGGCGTCGAATGCTGTAACCGTGCAGAAATCGCCAGTCAAGAGGGTATTGTCCTCGAAGCGATGAAACGAGCCGGAAAGGAGCTTATGCAAGGGAAAAACGTCGTTGGTATCTCGTTGCCTGTCAGAATCTTTGAACCGCGTTCAACTATTGAGAGAATCACCGATTGGTGGGCCTTCGGCCCAATCTACCTCCGCAGAGCCGCGAATACTACTGTACGCTCATAACTTCCTGTATTTGTTTTCATAATTCCTATTAGGACCCTGTGGAGAGAATGAAGAACGTTATGACCTTTGCTATGGCTGGGTTGTACACCGGCTGCAAGCAGATGAAACCCTTCAACCCTATTCTCGGAGAGACCTACCAAGTATAAAGAATTATATCAAAAAACCCGTAATTTTTGCGATTGAATAGGGCTTCTGGCCAGATGGTAGCGAAATCTACTGTGAACACACCTCGCATCATCCTCCTGTCACAAATTTCATAGTTTGACTCTTCTTGCTTAAGCAAATTCAAACTTTTTGGTCAAATTAGGTTTTAGATTATGAGAAGAAATTCACTTATTCTGGATATTACGAGTATAAAGGTGCCTTAGCGAAAATGGGTAACTCGGTGTTGACTTGGCCGCATGGACCTAACCGTGTCAAATTCTACGACGGGTCAACCATCACGTATAATATGCCGCATATGAGACTTAGTGGGATGTTGTGGGGAAAGAGAATAGTTGAGTGGCTGGAGTCATTGACTTTCACTGACGAGAAAAACAATTTGTATGGATCAATAAGGTTCTACAAGAATGAAAGCTTGTTGGGGAAGAATGAGCGCCCATCGGACTACTTTGAGTATTATATGCCGCGATCTAATGCTTGCTAACCTTCCTTTCTGTAGTGCTGAAATCACTAGATTGGATAATAAGAAAATGCAATTGGTGACTGGAAAAGGCGCTTGGACAAGTCATGTTGAGTTTGATGGCAAAAGATATTGGGACCTTGAAAAGATTGATCCAATTTGGTCAATCCATACGAATGATCCTTTACCTTCGGATTGTCGATTCCGAGAGGATATGATCTGGCTCGCAAGGAAAGATATGAATAAAGCACAAGAGTAATCAGAGTTTGATGTTAAAGTAATTAAACTCTTTTCTTAATTGAATAGGTGGAAGCTGAAGCTTGAAGAAATTCAAAGAAGAGATAGACGAATGAGACATGAACATAAGGCTGCTCAGAAAAAATAAATCTATAAAGTAATCAAAGATAGCTTTTCTGTGACAGAGATTTTATGGATGTTGTGGTGATTCATATTTTGAAAGATAGACTGCTTTCATGATAGAGCTGAAAAGTTTAATTACCTTTGAAATTTGCATCAAATAATCTTAATTATAATAATCTTGCTTTTGAAACTCGAAGAAGTAACCAACATGTATTTGCTGACAAATTAATTTTAGAGAATCTGCTTCGATTAAATAGAGACACTGCGTTCCATCGTTGCAGGAGATGACCTTGATTCGAAATATTTTACATTCTTTCTTATCGATGAAAACTGGCATCTTGCTTAAGCTTTTCGATTAGTCGATTTTATACCAGTATCAACTCTTGGATACAAGAGCAATGCAGTTCTTGAATTTTATGCCTGGCACTTCGCCAAGACAGCTAACTAAATCTAAAGTTGAATTTTACTTGATCTTTTAAAATGTTGACACTTCAAAATTCAATATGTTTCAACAAAAAAGATATAGAATATATGCAGGACTATTTAACTGCTTGTAGTAAATCAGGAGACATGAAGACTTGCTTAAGCGGTTCATTCTTACCCATAATATCCATGGGAATCATATTGAGCATACCTTTCGTCCTCCAGATGTTCTGGCTCAGCTTACTCAAATAAGGAGACCAAATCAATACAAAGCAAGCGATTAGGAAGACCAGGAATATCACGAATTTGATGATTTCAGTGTTCCAGGCATATGCTAAGTAATTATTGAAGCAAACGGTGAACATTGAAGTCAAGGCGGCCATTCCTGCGTCGAGGTAAGTAACCATATCCACTATAATTCATTAGTTTTCAACGTTAACAAAGGCATTCTTACCAGATGTTGTGAACTCCGTTCTGTTAGTATAGTTTTGAATCACTTCGTAAGTAATCGGATTCACCAACAGAAACTTGTTGATTAAATCTCTGTTCTGCTCGATTATATAGACAACTCCTTGCGTCAATCCTTTCGACAAAATCCCTCCTCCAATCGTACCGCAGTCTTTTTTTAGATTATTTAAAGATTAGAACGATGCAATAGCCGAAATTTGGTTACTTGCGTCACTAGTGATGAAGTCACATGTATTGTTAAGGTTTATTGAATTGAACAAGCTGTTATAATCGTCAAACTGTCTTGGGAAATTTGTAACACTGGCAGTCATACTCTGCTCGTTGGAGTAGACGTTTGATGTATACCATTCTCGGGTTTCGTTTCCTGTTGGGTAACAAAGATAAGTTGACCTTAATAATGTACTGATTTACCTTCGATAGTGACAATGCCAGACGTAGCCAGCTCTTCTTGCGCAAACACATTCACGAATTTCACATCCGCGGGTCTTTCCAATATCTGACGGAAGTGGATGTAGGCGTTTCTCACGTTATTAACGAAGACGACTTCGGTACCAAAGTCGATTGCGAAGTAGGCCATAAAAAGCAAGGCGAAAATCGAGAACTGGAAAATGGTTTTAAATCGATTATTATCCTTAGAGTTCAATAGCTTTTGTGATCTCTCCAAATATGCGTCCGCCTCCTGTTCTGCTCTCTCTTCAGCAGCCTTCCGATCCAACAGAGCTTCTGCCCTTGGTCTTTCGTTCAGTGTAGAAGCGTTGTGCGATTTTTGTAAACTGCCGTTCATGTCGCTTTTACTGCCGAACTTACCGTCCTTGCTTCTGCTTTTCTCAAGGCTTTTGTTCAATTGATTCGTGCTCGCTACTCTCCCCATCCCCATTCGAGAATTATCCATCTTTGATGTGTTTATCTTCGAATTGTTCATTCTTCCATCTGGGACTCTCAAAGACTGAGCAAGATGACCTTTAACGGAGTTATTCATCGGACGAGCTGTATGTTCCTGATCAAATCCGTTTTTCTTAGGGGTAGAGTCTTTGTAGAGAGCGACTTTATTTTCGATCCCGTTTCCTTCGGTCGCTTGGCTGACATTCATGGCGCTTGAGTGAAGCACCTCACCGCCGGCTTCGCCGGCGTTGAAGGAGGCTTGGCTCCTTTCCACGGAGTTAGTAACATCAGGATTCTCGCCGTCACCTTCTCCCTGTTCTTCTCCGTCGGCGTATCCTTCTTCTTCTCCCTCTCCTTCTTCGTCTTGGCTCGCATCGTAGTCGCCGTCCCGTCTTTCGTCTCGATCTTCCAAGTATGTATCAAGGTACCTCTCGCATTTATCTGCGAGTAAATTGATATCGTTTCGTGGAATGTAGCCGAAAAGCGAGAGGACGCGGTTGTTGGTTTTCTGTACGCTGAACACGAAAGGAACAATAATAACCATCGAAACAGCTACTACAACGAGTGCAACGATCATAATTATCTCGATGGTGATCCAGTAAGTGCTCGTACGGTCGAAGTAGTAATTGTAGAAGTCCATCGCGATGTTTTCTGAGCCCCATCTCAAAGGTCTCAGACCGTTATAGTTGACATAGTAGAAGTTTTTCTTTGTTGAATCCACAGTTGAAGTATTATTAAAGGTAGTTAGTGTTGAGTTTCTGACCGAGGATGCCGAAGTGATGAACTGGAACAACGCATCATCGAACGTAGTGACCTGGGTCTGGTTAGAACCGTCTTGTAATAGATTCACAATGGTGTAGTTAGTAGAATTCGATTCGGAATTGACTTGAATATTCGCTTTAATAACCTCAAACTGAACGGATTGGAGGTTATCTATCAATGTGATGAGGTTCGTTTTGACCGTATCTTCAAGCGAAGCTGGCACGGTATCAAGCACGTACCCGCTGATGGTAGAGAGGTTAGCAAAAAGGAATTGGAAGAAAGGCTTTACGTTGCTAGCATCTCTAATTTTCGGACGTAAAAGAGCACATCTGCAAGGAGATCGGTTCGTTGATAAGCGTAATCGATCGCGATTATTCCGTTGGAAACGTCAGATTTGTGGTCGCTTCTCACGCCGAATGAGGTTGCTGTGTGAATTCATTCATTTAGAACCACGAATTGCAATGTATTTTAAATACCAGCCAAAGCAAGGATGATTAATATGGCTAAGATTGCAGTTCTTTTCAGTATCTTTATCGATTTAGGAACAGTCTTCTCGGAAATAGCGAGTTTAGTATCCTTCAGTGTCCTTAAGTCATCATTCACGGACGATCCCGCTGACAGACTTGAGGAGTGGTCGCTTCTGGCGTCGTCTTCGTGGGATCTGTTGTCTAATCGAAGCTTTAAGGACCTTTATTTCAGAGATATTTCTTACGTTGCTCAGCACCAGCTTCTCCTTCATGCGCAGTTTCTTTCATCTTATCTTTCTCGGCTTCAATGTCTTTTTCTTTCTCTTCGCCGTCTCTCCCATCGCTTTTGGTCTTTTTGATGTCTTCGTTGTCGTTGACTTCAACGAATTTGAGAACCCTAAGATTCACGTCTCCATACAGTATGTCCTGGATCATCACGGCTCTGATTTTCGCTCTTCTATAACGATTTTGCTTTTCAATCCTACAGATTAAAAAAAAATATTAAACCCCAAGTTCAGAGGAGAAAGGAGCTTACGATACGGAATCTTCATCGTCTTCTTGCCTGTACTCACTCTCGTTCATACTCTCCGCATTGCCGAGAAGGAAGTTCTGCTGGAGATTCGAAGTATCAATCGTCATCATCACACCGCTTGGACTCTTGAGATCTTCAATGGTTTGGTTGCTTAAATCTGGGATAATCGCTTCGATAGTGAACTGATTGTTCGAGATGTTTCCTCCAGACACCAGGGAGTGGGTGATTCCAAAAGACTGATAGCAGGAGTAAGTGATGCCAAACACCTCGCCGCTCTCTCCTCCGTACATGATATAATGCACTCGCTCATCAGATTCGTAATCGCTTTTCATAAAGGTGCTGCCGGCCTCAATATCCTTCAGGAACCCAACAATCTTAATCCCGTCATCAAGGTTTGGAAGGATCTTCACCATCAAACTGCAAGGCACGATGTATCCAGTTTTCGTGACAGGGAACACGATTCTTTCCTCACCAAAGACCTTTCCTTCAGAGCTATCGAAATATTTCTTCATAATCCCGTCGTGAAGCTCTGCGTACACTCTAGGCTGGATTCTCGTGATGTTTTGTCCGATAAGCTCGCTCTTGGAATAGCCAAGGATTCTGGTGACTTCGTTGTTGATGTTCAGCACAATTCCCATTGTATTGAAGTTGCCTGAGCACGTTGCGATACAGGTATTGCTGTTCTCTCCGTATTTGAGCCGCTCGTTGTCAATGAATTGCTTGTTGACCGTAGAACTCTTGTCGACATACTCAGCCTTCTCAAGAATTCGCTGGCCTTCAATGTCATCATTGACGATGTCTTTGAGGAAATTGCCGTAGATTTGAAGGCATTTGATGTTGTTTGGGTTCATATCATTCAATTTTTTGAACATATCACTAGTAGATTCGACATTATTCGTGATCTTGCTTCCCAACCCCTGGAGCTTTTGAATATCAGGATTCTCTTCGAGAAGCTCTCTCCAGAAATCCAGATGGAAAAGCACTGATTTTTCAATAGCAGACTGGAATTCCACGAATCGATTCTGGAAATGAACGATAATGTTTACATCCATTCCCTTGCTCTCGGAGTTTCTAATGTCGCTCTCAATCATCTCCTCCTCGATCACATTCTTGTATCGATAGATTGAGAAATCTTCAAGCAGGTTGGGCTTGTGCTCCTTCACCTTCATGAGCTCGAAGAGTGCTTTATATTTATTTTTCAGCTTTTCTTGGAGAACGTAGGCGTAGAGCATGTGAAGTCTGTTGCTCTTGGCAAACTTTTCAAAGGCTTCTAGCAAGATGCCTCGGACGAACATGTACCAAGACCTGGCTTTCTCAGGCGTTTCTTCTTCTCTCATCATGTCTTTTGCAAGTAACATAGCTGTGGCTTCTTCCTCTCGCTTTGCGGAGTTCTTCAGGTATAGCTTGAGAATACCTTCGAGGATAACTCTTTGTTCAGGTTTGTCTATGAATAGATGAATTAGGTCAAATTTCGCTCAAAGCAAGATCGAGTTACCTCGTTGTTCGATCAGCTTGAGTAATATGTTGACAAATAACTCGAAGTCGTAGTCTTTCATGTTTTTGATGTCCATTCTCATGATTCGCCATTTGAGTCTTTCGACTATTTTGCAATACACATACGCAATGAACGGCGAAAATACTACAGCATAGAACAGTCCAATGTTATCCACATTGTCTCCCAGGTCCAAGAACTTTTGATAGCATTATATTATTTACAAACTCACAGAAAAATTCTCCTTACCGCATGGATATTTGCAACGGCCGTAAACCAAAAGAGGATAGCTTCCAACGAAATCATGACTGTGAACGTTGTATCATCATAGAAAGGTGGAGCTCTTAATCTCAGGCCCAAGAAGAATATCCAGGCCACACCCACAACCGCGATGTAATACTTGCTATAATTACTCTATGAGAAATAAAAAAAAATTAGATTCCAATGGCAATAACTAATTTGCACCTGATAATCGAGGATAAAGTAAAGCGGTAAGGCCAACTTCAACAGAAGCTTGAGAAGCCCGACCCTTGATTGTGGAGATGCGAATGGGATCGGTGAGGCAGGGTTGATGTCGGCGTAGAGCATCGAGTATAGGATCTGCAGCCCTATGAAGAGAATGAAGCCAATGATGCCTATTGCCAGGTAGAGGAAGTAGATTCCGCTGTAGCAAGTGGTTCCACCATGTATATTGTCATCGTTTTGACAATAGAACGCTGCAAAGAAAACCTCAGCGAAAGGAATCGTGAGGATAGTTTGGAGCAAGACCGCATATAGACTCAAAAACTTGACGGAGTAGGTCACGAAAGTCGAAGTTTTCTTCTTGTTGTAGAGGATCTGGCATGTAATCAGCATCTTTGCCAGCACGACAAAGACTTGGATTCCAAATACGACGAAAAGTATCGCGACGAAGAAAGTATTATTGTCTCTCGTAAGGAGGTAATCGAACTACACAAAGAAATAATGGTTTAAGATAATGAAAGAGTGTGAGTTGAAGGACCTGGAAGTATTGTAAGGCATATCGGATGTATGTTATGGCGTCTGTCGTCCATAAAAACGTTAGGTTTGGATGGATGGAGTACCAGACTATTTGGATAGCTTCGACTAGGAGTAGAAGCTGGTAGAATAGTGGGGAAGTGATCTGTGCTTGGAGGAGCTCGTGCATCAAGAGAAATACCTATAGAGGTCAATTTTTCATTGTAAAAAGCGTTGTGTACCCATGACTTGAAGCGTCCTTCATATCTTTCGTAAGTAGACTGCTGAAAAGCGTCTTGTTTAGTAGCCATTTAACTGATGGAGTGTAAGTATCAGAGAGTCGATAGTAGCTTCAATCTGGTTAAATGACCTATGCACGCTGGTGCAATAATTATTTTATACTTAAAAATTTTATCTGAGTTTAATAATTTGCTAAAACCCTTGCAAAACTAACGTCTCAGATTTAGAAAATTGAATTATTTCAGCTTTTTCAAATGCTTTGTAATTTCTGTTATTTGGTGTTCAATGCAAAAAAAGAGGAGTTATAGGATTTTCTTAAGTCATTGAGGATCGTAAGTGCATAAGCTTTGTTTTTTGTTTCGAAATTATAGGTCTCTGCTCAAAGAAGCTTAAATCAGAGAGAGAGAAGTAGTCGAAGTTATGCTAATCTGCCTAAAGACATTTGATTTATGCAAGGCTTTATTGAAAGAACACTGTGAAGTTGTTGGCAATAAGGCACAATGATTATTTTAAAGAACAAGCATCAAACGGTTTTTAAATTGCATAGGAAAGACGCTTTTAATTTCGAATTTTTCTAAATAAAACGTTGCATAATTAAATCTCTTCAACAATAAATTGGGTTTTTATGTTTGAATTTTAGCTAATTGTTTGACGAAGGGTAATTAGAATAACAGCAACAATAAAATATTTTAGTACTTATTTTAAATTCTTTCTCGATCTAACGGCGATGAGATCTCTGAAATCATCTAACGCAGTGTAATGTAGAGAAGTTCAATATTGCCTTATAGTATTTCTAATCCCATCAATAAAGAGGATTTATCAAGGAACCTCGATAAAATATTGAAGTGCATTGATCTATTCCTGATAGGCCTTAGGCGCAGAGAAACTTTTCAATATTACCGATCAAAATTATACTCTACTCCAAATTTTGATTGAATTCCATACCTTACTTCTCTAACTCAACGAGATAATAACTTTCTTCTTTGATTTATTCTTCTCAATTTTTAGAAGTCCATAAAATGATCATCAATATCAACTAGGCTCATCTTCCTGCTACACAATTTTCAAGATGAATCCTTATTAGCTAGCCTTCCTTACTAGTCTTAATCTTCAGTTCCTTTGATGATTCCTCTTTGGCCTCTCTCATCGTCTTGCATTGACATATACTCGCTGATCTTCGCGCTCACTTGATTGTTCAAGTCTCTCATCAGCTCTCTTCGAATCCATCTTCTATAGAAAAACAGCGCTCCTAGCAAAACGAATATTCCAATAACACCGATCCAAACAACGATACTCATAAGATCGAGATCATCAGCCTCTTCAAAGACTGTATCCGATTTCTTCCTGCTGAAGTACTCGATACAATGAGTTGGCATCGTGTCAAACGCTTCACAGATCGCTTCATAAACGTTCGTTACTGGAAGCACATTCCCTTTGTACAGGAACCCGTTTATAACAACCGAAGGCCACACTTGAATTCCTCTTCTTTTAAAAGTAACTCTCTGCTTCTTGAGTAGCCAATTATCAGTGAGATTGTGATTTGAGCCGTTGAAAGTGCTCTGTATGCAGCCTTCAAGCGTTTTCTCTTCTATATCAGTATGCTCTAACGCCCTGAGATGGCACTTCTCCATTCTCCCCTTCGCTAACGGGCATTTGGTATCGAAATGGGCCATATAGTCAAACCAGCTCTTGGTACTGAGGGTGTGAATACAAAGTTGGCGTAGATCCTCGTACAGGATGTCTCTTCCATTCAACGGTCCACTCTCATCAGGGTCAGGAGCGCAGTATCTGCCGCCAGACAAGCAATTCATGTTCTCATCGGTTGTGTAGTTGATTTCTCTACAGTATGGGCAATACCAGATAGCGTAATATGGAGTCACAGCTACAGTGTCAGGGTTAAATCTGTCAATATACTCCTTTAAATTTTTGACGAGATCGAATGAGCGTTCGTCTAACCCAGACAGCCACAATTCAATTTTGACTTTTGAGCCTTGATTCTTCGGCATTTCGAAATTCATGGCAATTGAGATAAGCTCTCTTGTTTCTTCAGGCTGGTCGAGATATTCTCTGAGCTTAGCTCCGGCTCTTCCTCCAATCATAATCGTGGGGATGTGAACGCTGCCGTCTTGACCGTCACCAACAGGCATCGTTTGTTCAGCGGATTCATCCAAATTGTCAACGATGATGAGCATTCTTGCTCCAGCCAGTTGCGCGTGCTGAGCTTTCTGTGCGAACGTGCAGCCTCCGCGCTCAGCTAAGACGATAGGATAAGTATCTGGGTTTTCCGCTTTTTCTTTGTCAATTGGGAATGGTTCTAAAGGAGAGCATGCTTTGTATGGATTTGCTTTAAATACTGTGCCGGTGAGCCTTCTTCCCCATGGAACGTAACCGAAATTTGCGATTGCCGCCTTTGGCTTTTCTTTATTCCAATAAGTCTTCAATGAAGGTGGAGTTAAAATCTGCAGTTGGCAAGAAACTGCGAAGACGAATAAACAAAGTATAGCTATTCGTAAGGACATAGATCTAGTCGTTGTTGTTATACAATAAGGAAGGGAGATGGTCTGTGGGATTACGTTAATTTTTCAAATGAACTCTTAGCTCCTCGATTTTCTTTATTTATACAGTCAATATCTTTAATATCGATGAAATAATGCATGTATGTTCTCGTGAGTTTACGATATCGGAAATTTTGCTATAGGGCAGAAATTAAAGAAATGCATTTGAATAAGGAGAATGGGAATATTGCTGCTTCATGAATGGGAACCAACCATTGTAAAATCATTCAGACGCTGTGCAAAGCTAAGAAACGATTGGCTCTGTGTTTTCGAATATTTGAATGTGGATATATAGCTAATTAGCAGATGCCTTCATAGATCGTGATTTTTATTGTTTGCATACGGACTTTATGAAGCTTCTTCACATTTTGCAGAAATCATCTCTAACTCCTTGAAATAATTCATATTTGGTAGTTCACGGATGGGTCAAATCCAATGGTAGAAACGAAAATTCTCATTCCTATAATTTATTTGTTTGGGAGTCTCGAATCTGAGTTAAGGCACAAAGGCGAAAATTTGATCAAGTCATTGCTTTGGTTTCCCACAGAGATATCAGTTTAAATTTATAGCGCTCGTTAGTTAACATCGCCGAAATTGCTCCAGGAATTTTGATGGATTGGATAGTGGGTTTGGCGACATACAAGCTAGACAGCAGTCAGATGCACCTCAATGAGTCATAATGTATGATTTTTTTCCATTAAAAGTTAGATCTTTACCGAAGCAGGAGCTGCGAAAATGCTGAAGAGATTCTCATAGATTTCGTGCAAAGCGCTCTATCTCGATCGTTGTAAATATCAACGAATTGTTAGTATCAGATTCACACTTTGAAAATGCTTCGTAATCGCACTGTCTTTTTTTTTTCTTCAGAAAAAGGGTTATTACGAGAATAACACTCAAATGATACGTTATCGTGACGAGCTATTAATGAAGCTAACTCCGACCTGATCATTGTAAAAAACGACAAGGGTATGGAATTAGCTCCTGTACGTTTATTAAAAATCCGTTTTTTTCTACAATTTCTGATGAAACAAAACTTTTAATATATCTATCACCTTATCCAAAATTTGAGTAAAACGGTACTTTATCTCCCAATTTCACAAAAACAAATGAAAACACATTGGACCTGGATATATCGCTTAGCAGTTTTCAGCACTTTACTAGCGATCGCATCAACAACTGGACTCGGTCTCAGGGATATGCAGAAATCTTTATCAAACAGTAGAAATATTTTATCATTCACTCCATTAATCGGTTCACTCAGCTCGCAATTTCGAGGAAAACCCACTTTTGGAAATCCCTCAATTGATTGAACTCGAGAGTCTAAGTAACCTACCACTCAATTTGGTTGTTTGCATGACAATGCATTTACTATAGAGCCTAAATCTCATATTAATGACACCGAAACAAAGAGCACCAAAGCGGACAAGAATAAAACTGCTTCTGGTAAGACAGATACTAACACCACGAAAACAAAGTCAAAAGACGATAAAGAAACTGGCAGCAAGAAAAGCAAGACTCATAAAAGTAAAACAAAGAAAGAAACAACCAATGAAGCCGAAACAGAAATTACGAACGAACTTGTCTACGTGGTCAGAATGAGTGCGCCATCTGCTATAAGCCACTCTAAACAAACAAGCACTGCAGCCGATTACTTCAGCCAATTCAAATGTGATCCACCATGTGGACATGGAGGTCTCTGTTTCCGCGATACCTGCCTTTGTAAGGGTCGGTACTACGGTCCCACATGCGAGAAATGTAAGCGATCGAAATTAATTCTGCTGCTAATCGACATTGTTTTAGATGCCCCTCCTCTTGTAAAAATTAACATGATAATGTTTTGGTCGATCTGCGTGGGCTTGTTTTTGTTCGGGCTGCTCTTCTCCCTCATCGCTGCCAAAGCGATAGTTTCGCTTCATGCGAGAGCAACAAATAGCGTACCGAATTTACAGAAAAGAGATGTAAGATCAAATTTTGTTGGACGTAACGTAACTAATTGTGATTTTTAGATCTGGATGCCAGATTTTGGAGAGACGCCTTAGAGAGAGAGAATCGATTGTTTTTTATTGCCTTTTCTGGCATAATTTTCTCATAAGGATTGAATTGTATCGTTATCTTGTACTAATAGCTTTTATTTATATGTATTTGTAAGCGAATATGGTCAATAGTCATCATAGTTTGGTAAAGGAGAAGCCTGTCAGCTGTGGTTTTCTGAGGGCTTCTGTTACGTCTTAGAAATTGCTATCTGGAAATACGGAAAGCTTTCGGTTTTATCTGTTTAATTAGTTTAAGCTCGTTATTCTTGTTTTATTTTCACGCTAACTGTTTTTTCCTTTGAATTGCTTTCCAATATCGTTGAGAAAAGCTGATGGTTCAGAATATCATTAGAATTCTAACCTCTAATTTTTGAACATGACGCTTCACATTCAAACTTTGTACGCTAATGTTAAGCCAAGTAAATCAACGATCTAATTTATGATGACAAAGCTATTTTAATAAAGAAGCTTATAACCCGGATGAGTCTTTAGTGAAGAAGAGAACGCTTCTTGACAGCATAAAATAGGAGATTAGCAACAGAATGCAGAAACTGCATATAATTTGTGAATGTTTAGAGAATAGTTTATTACTCCAATGGACCGCTGTAATGAATCTATTACATACCTACTATATATGACATTTTTCGCTTATGGAGAAGTCAACTTCTTCTTTAATTAGAAAGGAGAATGGACTGGAAGTTATATAATTTGTCAGTCTGCTGCGTTTATTTTAAGCTTTCGATTGATCTAATTTGGGATTCTATTTGGAAATCATGATTTGCTCTGATAGGGGCTAGCTTCCAACCAAATAATCAATTCGCAATTAGCAGCCATTTCATATCAGTAAAGATAGATTGGTGGCCTATGATAAGAGTGCAATTTTTCTATTTATGAAATGAAACCAAATACAGTCATTTCACTTCAATAAAGGCAATGATTTTCTTTCAAGTCGGATGAATAGCAGCCACATTATCCAACTATTTAGGACTGTTCTCAATAGTTTAATCAAGACTGATTCTTTAACCTGAAGTAAACTCGATTTTTCGAGTCAATGGCTACAACATTCTGTAGAACTTTCCATTTCAAATGAGACCCTCCTCTGAAAAAGAGAAAGATATCATTTGATTCAAGTTCTCTATGAAGTATGTTAGCCAGAAATTTCTTCAAGAAATGCTTTAGCAGCAATTCCCTTTTGCTGAAAAATGGACAGTGGCGCATTTTTCAGTCGGTTGCATCATTTAACAGCATTTGTTCTCACAACGTGAAAGCGGCTCTAAACTTTTTCATTTTTCAGAAAAACTCAGAGATCGCATACATTCTTAATCACAATAAGATAAATAGCCATTCGAGGAGAACGAAACTCCATATACTTCAAATATGATTCTCTTGGCGATTGTAGAACATTTGACTTCTTTTTCCTCAGATAACTCTAATATATGTAATTACAACGTGCTTCGCTTCACCAATATTCTTGATAAATTTTAGGATTTTGGGAGTCCTGTGGCAAATCCTGAGCCGTGGCGATTTCCATCCTTAATTAAATTTTATTATTAGCTAAAGCGCTCAAGCATAACGCCCAGACCACCATGCTAAGCCTCTTTATAGTGGATTGCACATCATGAACAACGAAATGAGAGGTATAACCTGAATTCAAGCCAAATATAGGAGTTTCCATGAAATCTAATTTTCAAATAAGACTTTTGATTGAACCGATAACCAAGCTTCTGATGAGAAAATGGTGTCAAATAGCATAATAATAGTCTTTCCAAGCCATTTGTATGAGAATTCGAGTGAACGAGCGCTTTTTTTAAGAAATGCAAAAATAGACGAGGGATGCAATCACCATAAAAATCCATAAGCCCTAAGATAGAGCGAGCTTATATGATATCAGTGGCTCCGATAGAGCCTCTGCATTCGATTATAGAGCCATTTTATGCCAACTGAAGTGACAATTTCTAGAATCCTCATTCTAAGAAGAGGAGAACCGTGGTCTTACACACAAATAATTAAAGTTTATCTGTACAAAACCTCTCAGCAGGCATCAACAGTGCACTATATCTCCTAACTCTTCATTCATCGTTTTGATTTACTGATTTTATTTAACTGCAGCCTGTTTTCGAATATCCCTTGTGAAAAGCTATCAACACATCGATGTATTGATGCAGTTATTCCATTTGTAATGATTCAACCAAAATTATTGAAGAACTGTGCTTTTTCGAAGCGAGATTCTGTAATGAATTGATCATCTGCTTCTCCTTGCCTCAAAAAGTCCGGCTTATTAATAATCTCATCTGATAAGAATTTTTTTGGCAAGCTAGGAAGAAATTATGCATCACTAACTCCAAAAAGAGATGAATTTGGCGTGACTCACAAACCAGAAACCAATTAGGGATTCCCGAGTGACTCTCGATTTTGGTTACGCGTCTATTTAAGCAGACTCAGTAAGATAATATAATTCTAAAATAAGAGATTAAAAAGAAACACTTTCCATACCATGGAATCCAAAACCGGTATTGCCAAGCTCCCAAAGGATCATATCCTCTTCACCTCCGAAAGCGTCACTGCTGGACACCCAGATAAGCTTTGCGACTTCATTTCGGACTCTATTCTTGATGCCTGCCTTGCTCAAGACCCAGAATCCAAAGTTGCCTGCGAGTCAGCCGTCAAGAATAACATGGTTATGGTCTTCGGTGAGATCACTACCAAGGCTAAGATCGTCCCTGAACAGGTCGTCAGAGACGCTATCAAGGAAGTCGGCTACGACTCCCTTGACAAAGGTATGGATTACAGAACTGCTACTATCATCGTCGCTCTTGACCAGCAATCCCCTGAGATCGCTGATGCCGTCCACGTCGCCAAGAAGGACGAAGACATCGGTGCTGGTGACCAAGGTCTTATGATTGGTTACGCTTCCGACGAAACCCCAGAAGGCATGCCACTTTCCCATGCTCTTTCCTCTGCTCTCGCTAAGAGATTGAGAGAAGTCAGACTCGACGGAACCTGCCCAGACTTCCTCCCTGACGGTAAGACCCAAGTCACCGTCGAATACGTCGTTGAAGGCCAAACCGTCAAGCCACTCAGAGTCGACACCATCCTTATCTCCACTCAACACAAGGCCAGCTTGACCCAAGACGAGATCATTGCTCAATTGAAGGAGCACGTCATCAAGCCAGTCATTCCATCTAAATACATCGATGACAAGACCAAATACTACCTTAACCCTTCAGGAAAGTTCGTCATTGGTGGTCCTCACGGTGACGCCGGTCTCACTGGAAGAAAGATTATCGTTGATACCTACGGTGGATGGGGCGGCCACGGAGGTAAACTCCCTCACTTCCTTAACATTTTTAAAAATTTCTCTTTCATTAGGTGGTGCTTTCTCTGGTAAAGACGGTACTAAGGTCGACAGATCTGCTGCTTATGCCGCCAGATGGGTCGCCAAGTCCCTCGTTGACAACGGTTTCTGCAAGAGAGCCCTCGTCCAAATCGCTTACGGTATTGGTCTCGCTTTCCCAATCTCCCTCCACATTTTCACCTACGGAACAACCGCCGAAGGATACACTGATGAAGATCTCCAAGACATCGTCCTCAGAAACTTCGATCTCAGACCTGGAATGATCATCAGAGACCTCGAACTCAAGAAGCCATATTTCAAGAAGTTGTCTGTTGGAGGACACTTTGGTAGATCCGAGCCAGAATTCTTGTGGGAGAAGGCGAAGGACCTCACTCATGAAAAGAAAACGAAGAAGGCTGAATAGTTCAGCTCATTCTTAATAAAAGCAGAGAGAAGTGAACATGTGAATGCATCGAGTCAGAAAAATATAGTGATTTAATCGTGTCCTCGTTTCGATTCGCATTTCATAACTTTCTCTGTGAGGTTAGATAGTATAAATATTCCTAGTTATCCTGTTTGAGATGTAATCTTAGCATCAAGTTTCAGAATAATTGCAGAAAAAAAGGAGTTGTTTCACCCTGTTACCATAGTCAAACTAGTTTGCTATTAAAGGTGTTAGTTGGAGGTATGAAAAAAAGAAGAATATGAATGTGAGAATTATCTATCGATTGATTGTTTAGATAGATAGCTAAGACAACTCAATTCAACAAATACCAAGGCGGCATTATAAATACGAAACGCCTCAATAGAAAAGTAATTAGAGTATTTCGCATTATATGATCTCAGGGTTGATTGAAAATGGAAGTTAGCTAGGTAGGGATGTGAAGGGATTTTATTGTTCATTTTGGAGGTTTATAGCTTTGATTCTACTTTTTTAGACAATGGAATATCTTTTTAGCTAAGAAATTATTGTTATATTCAGATGGAAAGCAAACACTATTGAGAGCTGTTTGAACCATTTCAATTTTATAAACTTCTTCCTTCTTTCTTATTCTCCTTATTCCTTCTTGCCACCGAACTTTTCTCTGTACTCATGGATGTCCTCAGCGTAAACTTTAATAGGAAAAATTAGATATAACAACAAGCAATTATTAAATAAAATTACTCTTTTTGAAGAGAGGAACTGGCAAGTTGAGTGGATGGCCCTTTGGAACAAGAGTCAAAAGACCTTTCGGATCACCCAAAGCCAAGAGGTGCTCGAAGATCTTGTCATCTTTCTCGGTTCTCTCTGCAAGATTGAGGAAGTAGTTGATTTTAGCTGAGAATGATGGCATGAATGGTTCGAAGCAAGCAGAGACGATTCTGATGATATTTGCGAGAATGAAGATAACGATGTCGCTCCTAATTAATTAATAAATTAAATTATTTGAGTTAATTAGTCTCGGATTTCACGATAGATTTGAATGAATACCTCTTATTTCCTTTGTTGGCTTCATCCCAAGGCTTCTCATCTTGCATGTACTTGTTGGCCAAAGCACTGATTTCCATGGCATGCTTGAGACCACTCTTAATTTCGACTTTGTCCATGATTGCTACGAACTCCTTGAAGTGGTTGTAGAATTTCTCCAAGAATTCGAGGTCTCTTGGTTGGATAAGACTGTCATCAGGATTTGGCACTTTCTATCAGGGGATGAACGAATGTAAGTTGTCGTTGAAAAAGGTTATAATATTTCTTACCTTGTCGAATTTGTCATAGGCAAACTTAAGAGCTCTGTTGGTGAGGTTTCCTGGGTTAGCGAGAAGCTCGTTGTTGACTTTAGCAGCAAAGTCATTCCAGCTGAATTCAGTATCAGATGACTCTGGTCTGTTTGCGAGTAAATAGTATCTCCAGACTTCAGAAGGAACACCTGAATCTTTTGCTCCATCTCCGAACACTCCTGTGCCTCTATTGATGATAGAAAAGACGAACAGAGTTAGCTAAAGTATTTTTGAAAGGTGATTATTACTTGCTCTTTGAGAATTTGAGTCCTGCCTCATAGTTCAAGTATTCAGTAGTGGAGATGTTATTCAACAAAGTCCAAGGTTGACCAGTTCCAATCAAAGATGAAGGGAAGATAACAGTGTGGAAAGGAACGTTGTCTTTTCCCATGAATTGATAGAGAGCCACCTTTTCAGGGTTCTTCCACCATTTGGCCCAGTCTTGAGTGTAATTGGCAGTGATGGAAATGTAACCAATAGGGGCATCGAACCAGACATAGAACACTTTATCTTTATACTCTTCCAATGGGACTGGAACACCCCACTTGAGATCTCTGGTGATACATCTGTTCTTGAGACCTTGCTTGATCCAACCGTTGGTGACTTGCTTTGAGTTTGCTGTCCAAAGTCCCGCTTCAGACGAGTGTTTTATCCACTTCTCGAGTCTCTCGGTCAAGTTTGGAAGATCAAGGAACAAATGCTTAGTCTTGCGGATTTCTGGCTTGTTCTTGCAGATTTCACACTTAGGATCGATGAGTTCTGTGGCATCGAGGAGCTTTCCGCAGGTTGTTCCTTCACATTGATCTCCACGAGCATCTTCATACCCACAGTGTGGGCATTTTCCTTGAATGAAACGATCTGAAAGGAATCTGTTGCAAGTTTGGCAGAATGGTTGTTCAAGGACATCAGGAACCAAGAGTCCATTCTTGTGAAGAGAGAGGAAGATATCCTGAGCGATTTCGGTTTGTTGAGGAGTTGTGGTTCTTCCAAAGTGATCAAAGTCAATATCGAACCATTCATAGACTGCTTTGTGAATAGCGAAGTATTTATCACAAAGCTCTTTTGGAGTAACTTTTTCTTGAAGAGCTTTATTTTCAGTGGCAGTACCATACTCATCTGTTCCGCAGATGTAAATAGTGTTGTTTCCTCTCAATCTTGAGAATCTATACAATTTAAACAATCGTAAATATATCATCAGAGTATTTATTCATACCTTGCGAAGACATCGGCACTGAGAACACAACCGATAATGTTACCGAGATGTGGCACATTGTTGACATAAGGCAGAGCACTAGTGATCAACACATTCTTCTTATCGTCTCTAGGCAAGATGGCACCAGAAGTAGCTACTCTATTATTTGTTGAATAAATAAAGCTTTAGAAGGCTGAAAGAAACACAATTTTCAACCTCTTGATCTTTTGAGCATTCAACACTTCCTGATATTTGGCATCAATATTCACTTTATCACCTCCTTTTGGTCTTTCTGGTGGGACATACTCACCTGCACCAGGAACAACTTGCTTAGCAACATCAGCTTTAGCATCTTTTCCTCCTTTCTTTTTAGCTCCACCATCACCAGCTTTCTTCACTTCTTCCTTCTTGACTTCTTCTTTGGCTTCTTCTTTTTTTGCCTTTGGGAATGCCTTGAAAGAGAATGAGTATAGCTTGTCAGATTTAAAGACTCTACCTCATTAGCTTTTTGGATGATTTTGCCGACTTGGTCGCCAATAGTTTTGATATATTTCACAAACTTTGGATAGTTAGTCTTGAGCTCTTCCTGTGATTTCTCAACGATCTCATACGTGTTAACATATGCAACAACATCGATATGTGTCATGTTTTTCCCCTTTATTAGGATATCAATGTTAGTTGAAGCTCATGATGATGGTTTACTGTAATATAAGCAGTTTTGGCCAGAATCTGCTCGATCTCAGCAAGGGAATCCAATCTCAATTTTATCTTTGTGGTCTTTTTCTTTCCCTAAACATTATTGGAACTCAGACACCCGCAGAGACCTTAAAACTTACGGATACGATAACTTCCATTTGAGTTAATTGATATGAGACTTTCCAGAAGAGGTTAACTTCATCAGCGGTGAGTTTCTTGCCGACAAGGTAGTTGAGAATTGTGTAGAATCCTGATAAAACTCGTTCTTCTCCTTTTTCTTTAACGACAAGAGTTTCCAGGGGGAAGCCTAAATATATCAGAAATGTATATTCCAAAAAAGAAATGCAGTGGGTTTACCTTCTGCTTTCTTGATTTCGTACTTCTTGTCTGCATGGAAGAGTTCGATGAGCAAGTAGCCGATCAAAGCTCTTTTGTCAAGGTCACTGAAGTAATAGGTCATTTTGGATGCTTTTTGTGTTTTAATACGACTATGAATAGAATAGAATGATATAATTCGGACTCCTATTTTGCGATTTAAATCAAAGGATCAACCAATGAAAAGAAATCTTTGATGATTATTTCTGATACGCAGTCTAATTCGACCTAAGTCTGCGCTGTTCATTTGCCAATGAAATCCCTTTCATAAATCTGATCAATATAGCAAATTTGCTATGAAATTTGATTGATTTGCTTGATCCCTGCTTCATTCCCAATTTCTTAATCATTATTAGTAAAGACCTTGTTGATGCAATTGTTAGTGTGTTATCGATTCCGAAAATCGAATTGAGTCTTTCATATGAAGAATTTATTCATTAGATGCGGTATAGATTTCTTTGCTAAGAATTTATTGATTCATTTCAATTTAATAAACTTCTTCTTTCTTTCTTATTAGCATCCTTATTCCTTCTTGCCACCAAACTTTTCTCTGTACTCATGGATGTCCTCAGCGTAAACTTTAATAGGAAAAATTAGATATAACAACAAGCGATTATTAAATAAAATTACTCTTTTTGAAGAGAGGAACTGGCAAGTTGAGTGGATGGCCCTTTGGAACGAGAGTCAAAAGACCTTTAGGATCTCCTAAAGCCAAGAGGTGCTCGAAGATCTTGTCATCTTTCTCGGTTCTCTCTGTAAGATTGAGGAAGTAGTTGATTTTAGCTGAGAATGATGGCATGAATGGTTCGAAGCAAGCAGAGACGATTCTGATGATATTTGCGAGAATGAAGATAACGATGTCGCTCCTAATTAATTAATAAATTAAATTATTTGAGTTAATTAGTCTCGGATTTCACGATAGATTTGAATGAATACCTCTTATTTCCTTTGTTGGCTTCATCCCAAGGCTTCTCATCTTGCATGTACTTGTTGGCCAAAGCACTGATTTCCATGGCATGCTTGAGACCACTCTTAATTTCGACTTTGTCCATGATTGCTACGAACTCCTTGAAGTGGTTGTAGAATTTCTCCAAGAATTCGAGGTCTCTTGGTTGGATAAGACTGTCATCAGGATTTGGCACTTTCTATCAGGGGATGAACGAATGTAAGTTGTCGTTGAAAAAGGTTATAATATTTCTTACCTTGTCGAATTTGTCATAGGCAAACTTAAGAGCTCTGTTGGTGAGGTTTCCTGGGTTAGCGAGAAGCTCGTTGTTGACTTTAGCAGCAAAGTCATTCCAGCTGAATTCAGTATCAGATGACTCTGGTCTGTTTGCGAGTAAATAGTATCTCCAGACTTCAGAAGGAACACCTGAATCTTTTGCTCCATCTCCGAACACTCCTGTGCCTCTATTGATGATAGAAAAGACGAACAGAGTTAGCTAAAGTATTTTTGAAAGGTGATTATTACTTGCTCTTTGAGAATTTGAGTCCTGCCTCATAGTTCAAGTATTCAGTAGTGGAGATGTTATTCAACAAAGTCCAAGGTTGACCAGTTCCAATCAAAGATGAAGGGAAGATAACAGTGTGGAAAGGAACGTTGTCTTTTCCCATGAATTGATAGAGAGCCACCTTTTCAGGGTTCTTCCACCATTTGGCCCAGTCTTGAGTGTAATTGGCAGTGATGGAAATGTAACCAATAGGGGCATCGAACCAGACATAGAACACTTTATCTTTATACTCTTCCAATGGGACTGGAACACCCCACTTGAGATCTCTGGTGATACATCTGTTCTTGAGACCTTGCTTGATCCAACCGTTGGTGACTTGCTTTGAGTTTGCTGTCCAAAGTCCCGCTTCAGACGAGTGTTTTATCCACTTCTCGAGTCTCTCGGTCAAGTTTGGAAGATCAAGGAACAAATGCTTAGTCTTGCGGATTTCTGGCTTGTTCTTGCAGATTTCACACTTAGGATCGATGAGTTCTGTGGCATCGAGGAGCTTTCCGCAGGTTGTTCCTTCACATTGATCTCCACGAGCATCTTCATACCCACAGTGTGGGCATTTTCCTTGAATGAAACGATCTGAAAGGAATCTGTTGCAAGTTTGGCAGAATGGTTGTTCAAGGACATCAGGAACCAAGAGTCCATTCTTGTGAAGAGAGAGGAAGATATCCTGAGCGATTTCGGTTTGTTGAGGAGTTGTGGTTCTTCCAAAGTGATCAAAGTCAATATCGAACCATTCATAGACTGCTTTGTGAATAGCGAAGTATTTATCACAAAGCTCTTTTGGAGTAACTTTTTCTTGAAGAGCTTTATTTTCAGTGGCAGTACCATACTCATCTGTTCCGCAGATGTAAATAGTGTTGTTTCCTCTCAATCTTGAGAATCTATACAATTTAAACAATCGTAAATATATCATCAGAGTATTTATTCATACCTTGCGAAGACATCGGCACTGAGAACACAACCGATAATGTTACCGAGATGTGGCACATTGTTGACATAAGGCAGAGCACTAGTGATCAACACATTCTTCTTATCGTCTCTAGGCAAGATGGCACCAGAAGTAGCTACTCTATTATTTGTTGAATAAATAAAGCTTTAGAAGGCTGAAAGAAACACAATTTTCAACCTCTTGATCTTTTGAGCATTCAACACTTCCTGATATTTGGCATCAATATTCACTTTATCACCTCCTTTTGGTCTTTCTGGTGGGACATACTCACCTGCACCAGGAACAACTTGCTTAGCAACATCAGCTTTAGCATCTTTTCCTCCTTTCTTTTTAGCTCCACCATCACCAGCTTTCTTCACTTCTTCCTTCTTGACTTCTTCTTTAGCTTCTTCTTTTTTTGCCTTTGGGAATGCCTTGAATGGTAACGAGAATAGTTTATAAAATCAATCAATCAAAGGATTCTCCTACCTCATTAGCTTTTTGGATGATCTTTCCAACTTGTTCTCCAATAGTTTTAAGATATTTCGCAAACTTTGGAACGCGAGCATTGTACTCATCAAAGGCTTTCTCAACAATTTCATAGGTGTTCACATAAGCAATAATATCGATGTGAGACAAAGTTTTTCCCTATTAACAAACGATCAATCAGCACCGGGTCATGATGATTGCTTACATTAAGATATGCTGTTTTTGCAAGAATTTGGTCAAGCTCAGAGAGAATATCTGTTCTCACCTTTATCTTTGTGGTCTTTTTCTTTCCCTAAACATCATCCAGATGTGTCAAACAAAAGCAGGTAATGAACCTTACAGATATGACAACTTCCATCTGAGTTAATTGATAGGAGACTTTCCACATCAGGTTAACTTCATCAGCGGTGAGTTTCTTGCCGACGAAGTAATTCAGAATCGTATAGAATCCTGATAAAATGCGCTCTTCTCCATTTTCTTTGACAACAAGTGTTTCAATAGGGAATCCTGCACATAATGTGAATATTCTGGTTGAACAAGAAGTTCAAGGGGTACCTTCTGCTTTCTTGATTTCGTACTTCTTGTCTGCATGGAAGAGTTCGATGAACAAGTAACCGATTAAAGCTCTTTTGTCAAGTTCACTGAAGTAATAGGTCATGTTGGATCTTTTTTTGTTTTATACGACGAATTGTAGAATAATAACAAATTCGACGCCTATTTTGCGTTTTAAATTAAGTTATCTCAAAATTAAAAAAAGATATGCCTGAACTATTTCTTTCAGTTTCTGCTGGGCCTAAAATGATAAAGTAGTGCCTGACTAGCCAATCCTGAGAACTCTCGAATTCAATCTGGCGACTCATCAACTTAATTCGTAATTCATTAGTATTCTGGGTGTACACAACAAAAAGTATGTTCTAGCAATGTTTCTCAGGAATATATACAAGGATTTTGCAAAAACTTTTTGTCTGGGGCAGAAATCGTCGTTTTTTTTTCAAGAGCTCTTTTATCATCTGTTAATTTTACCTGCTATTACGATAATAGTTTTCTCTTATCACCTTGTGTGCATTTCTGTCGAAGTAGTTCAGGAGGCAATTTAGCTTCATGGGTTTGCACTGCTCGAAAAAACCTATTTTTCCAAGGGTAATCAGATAAACACTTTTTATAAGTTGTTGGCGAACATATCAAAAAGTTCTGCTGCTACTAAATCTGGAGACAAGTTAAGATCACTCCATTAAGAGTGACTAATATGTTGCTACAGTTAATTCGTTTCTTTCTTTTTTGATTGGCATTTAGAGCCATCAAAACGCCGTCTCTGAAATTTTTCATTGAAATTTTCTATTTTCGTACTGTTCTCAATGCAGAAATAAGGGCACCTTCAAGCTGGCGAGGCCAGTAGCTAAAATAAAAAAACTTGAAGCTGGTGTTTAGTTAAGATGAGTTTTGCAGATATCTAACTTGGTTTATATATAATTGGAATAATTTCCTGTTTTTATCAATTGTTTTGTTCTCTGAGAAAAAAAAAATATTTAAAGCGTACTATTTCTTTACCCTGAGTGAAATTAATTTCTTGAGATTCCCACAGCCTTGACCATCTAGCTCAGTGTTATGACTATATATAATTGCTTCGTATCTATCTCAGTGTCGAATCTAACAATCAAGAAATGCACTAAATCATATATTACCTTACAAGAGTTCTGGTGCTGATCACCTAGCTGTACAAACTATTACAACTACCCAAGAAGCTCACTTTTTCACGTTCTTTATCATGAGAAACTGATTTCGTAAAAAAAAAACAAAAACAAAACAAGAACTCTCTACAAGAACAAAGTCAATTAATTAACTTCTTTATTTACAAAATCTCGTCAACTTCGCCACCAAGAGCACTGAGGAAAGAGAACTAATTTGTTCATATACTAAGTTTCAGATTTTGAAATAACATAGGAGCTCTTCAATGAAAGTAAGATCAATGATTATTCAAATATTCAGTAAAATTTTTCAAGAGACAGCAACCTTACTGAGGATTTGTCTTATCTACTACCAGTGCTAACCAGGAAAATTGCAATTAGGCATTGAACTATAAACGAATTATAATGGTTTAAAGGAACTTCTTGGTTTATATCGTATGTGGTTCGTTCATTTATACTATGAGAAGATCATAGCTGATTTGGTTCTCTACATGAAATTTTCTTCCCGATCTCTCAATCTAATGTTCTCATATCTTTTAGAATAATGGTGACTTTATAAGAAATTTAATCAGTTGAATAAGAAACCCATCAAACGGTTCTATTAAAGTTCTAAGAATGATCGAATAATTGATGTGAAATGTTCTAAAGAATCAGTTTAGAATTTATAAATCTTTTAGAAAGAATTTTTGGTTATTCTAACGAGGTCGTTCTTTGGTGAAATCGAGATGTCGTCAGGCAGGGAAATTGAGGATATGTACGAAAATAGCCTGCAGAAAGCAAGCACACAGCTCATAGAGGCCGATTTCACGCGAGAACAGCTCGTTGACGCTGCGTCGTTTATTCTTACAACCATTCTAGAAAGGAGAGAACCTCAAACCAATTCTTCACAACCTAATACCATATTCCAAACGAAGAAAATTCCTAAAATCTCTTTGCACTCCTATCTGCAAAGAATTGCTAACTTTGCTAAATGCAGTGAGAATTGCTTCGTTCTTGCATTGATCTATCTCGATAGAATCACTGAGAAGACACCTCTAGTGTTAAATCCATACAATATCCACAGGTAATTGACACTCATTGATGCTGGGATGAATCATCTCTAATTTTTTCAATAGACTGATGTTGATAAGCATTTCAACTGCTGCCAAGTTTGCAGACGAACAATTCTATACTAATAAATGGTATTCGGAGGTTGGAGGAGTAGGTATCGAAGAATTCAACGCTCTCGAAACGGAATTTCTTGTAAACCTCATACAATTCGAGCTCTTCGTTTGCGAAGACGAATACAAGAAATATCATCAGATGGTCCAGAGATACTATCTTCAAAACTTAAAAATCTCTGAGAAAGCGGAGAAGATGAGTCTCTAACTCAGAAATAACGCTTCAGGAGATAGTCGATCTATAAACCCACGAGATATATCTCTTTTTGTACCCTTGTTGTTTTTTTTTAGGAAATAAAATTAAAATTACTGCCGACTGTTTGTTTTTGCCCTCTTGGTCTTCTTACAACTGATGGATGGAAGCGAATGCTGGAAATCAATGGATTGGAGGATAAAAGCTCTTGATGCTTTTAGTTAAAAGGACGTGGAATGATGTGCTCTTTCGCAGGAGTAAGGCGCTGATGAGGTTGTGAGGTTTTTAAAGTAATTTATAAATTAATTCATTCATAACAACAATCCATAGTTTAAAATTATGAGAGTTACTATCTACATATCTGCACTGTAGGTCTATTTTAAGAAGAAATGAAACTAAATGTGTCGCAATCAATGAAAAAAGCTGCTGCTACTTCTCAGTTTCTGGTCTAGAGCTCATCAATACTGCTGACACATCACAGTGACACGAAGAAGACTTTGAATCCATCTCATTAGAAACGCACTAATCATTCTATCTTCATAAATTTCCCCCTAAAGCTCGTTTCTGCCTACACAAATTTTGAGAATAAATTGCACGTACCTAATATATTAAACGTATTAATTACTCATGGTAATACCACAAATCTCACCATTTTTCACTCTATTCAGACTCTCGCCTTTCCTCTTAGCCTGGGTCTGGATAATCAGCAAACTACCATATGCAACAGCGAGTTTTTGCTCTCCACAATTGATAATCAGTTCGCATCAATATGCCTACCAATATGATATTTTTTCATACTATACAATCAATCAGCTTCCTGACGAGTTTGTTAGTTCCACAGCGTTCACCTTCGGATTTTGGTACCAGCAGACCTCTTGGAACGGTAAGTACACAATTTTTCGCTTGACGCTAGACGACGTTGCCGATGCGAACTCCCGAGATTCTAAACGACTTTATCTAATGACTCAATCAGGTAATCTCGTTTTCCAAGCCTATAAGGATGCAGCGATGACCCTCCTCACTCAGACGAACCCACTATCAAATTCGTGGATGTTCGTGCTTCTTTCGGTGGATTACACCGAGAATAAAGTCACATACTACAACACAGTCGTCAATTCAAACGACAATTTTTATCCCTCATCAAATGTATTCGATACGAGTCTCTCATGGGACCTGAATACCGACGTTAAACTGTATATTGCAGGCGATATCTTTTGGGGACCGTTACCGGAGTTCACTATTTCTACACTGCTACTCTACGCGGGGGCTTTTGTCTCTAATAAAATGGACATTCGACTTTATTATCAAAATGCAGCACCATCGACTCCGCAACTTTGGTTTGTGTTTGATCTGAGATATAAAAATACTGTATCTGATGAAATAATTGGAATACAGAGAGCAGTTGGTACCACCTCGACGGCGCCGATTTGGGATTGGTGGAATTCTGCGATAGATTTCATTTCGCATAAAGGCTCCATTTCTTTCACTCCGATTTTGGCAGGCAGCTCTCCAAGTTTCGTTTGGACAGCATCGTTCTTAGTCAGTTACATTGCGCAAACGCCGCCAGGATCGTGCGCGCTACTTGTCGTCTTTTCGAGGATTAGTAGCGGGGGCGGTACGGTTCGATGGCAGATCGGTTTTAAAGGCCATGATATCATGATGACTTATCAAGGCACAACGAAAGCCATTGCGACCAATGTGGTAGGCTATTCTTCAGATTTCATGAAGATAGATATAAGTTGCTCGTTGATGAGCTTAGCTTCTCAAGGGCCTCCAATCTTGATAAGAATTAATGACGTAACCGTCAAGTATGCGCTCGCGACAGGATTTCCAACAGCTAACATAGGCTACTCAGAAGCAACGAACGACAATTTCAGAATTGGGGATCCCACCTGCAGTTTTAAAGGTAAACTCAGGTATCTCAAGCTCTGGCAGAACAGCGGAATAGACACCGAAGGCCTTTGCATGACGGACTGCATTGCAACAGTCGGCCAGTATTCTACCAAGCATTGTGTCTCACCTACTTGCCTCAACTACGAGCATCATTTCGAAAACATGTCTTGTATTCAGTGCGACATAAAGTGTGATTTATGCATGGGTGATATGGAAAACGATTGCTTGACTTGCAGCAATAGAAGCCACTTTGCCTACAGGCCCGATAACACACTGCTCTCATGTGTCGAAGAATGTCCATACAAGTTTGCTCCACTTACGAACTCTACCTGTGTTCCTTGTCATTCTTCCTGCGAGACATGTTGGGGACCAGATACAACGAATTGCGCGACCTGTTACCGACCATACTTCCTGTACGACGGGAATTATTCATGTGTATTGTGCCGTCAAAACGGATTTTATAGAAACAGGAACGAATGCATCATTCTCCCGGCCCAGGACTCTACCACCATCGTTAACGCAATTTCATTCGAAAATACCGCTAACCTCGTATCGACGATACTTTTATGGTTTGGATTCGGTAGGGGCGCTGGAGGGCTTGGCACAATGAGTTCGGTCTTTGCTGGAGAGTATTTGCAGGGTTACAAACTGATTAATCAAACACATCCTGACAATATCATCGCGTATTACACGGACTCCAGTATCATTCCGATCAAGCTCTCGATTCCATTTGGGATTCATCAGAATTTAGGGGCCTATGATAATGACACGGTTAACATTTCGAATCCATATGCCTTGTTTCCGCAGTACGATTTCAACCCTCTGACTCAGCCGTACGTAACTGACGAGGTCGTTACATTGGGAATTCTTTTTGGGATTAGCGGGTTCTTCTTCCTCATGAAATTTATGAAGAAATTCATCTCAGTGAAAATTCGAAAATGCTTTGAAGTTATTGATAAAATCTGCTTCAATTTGGGCTCGGTGCTCGCCTTATCGTACTCAAATCGGTTCGTTCTGTTCGGTCTCCTGACTCTGAGATACGCAAATAAGACCACTGCTTCCGGCAATACTAGTTCGGTGCTTGCATACATTTCATTAGGTGCTTTTGCGCTGACTTTTCTTGGAGTTTCAGTGGTGACTCTAAGCGAGCAACCAATACAGGAGGTACAGAAAGGGAAAAAGAAACCACAGGCAAAATCCAAGCCGTTTACGCGGGTCAGTTTCTGGTATAACGACCAGCAGCTGACTTACATGATTCAAAAGGGGCTGCCAAGCTTGATACTGCTGCGAAGTGCGGTCATCGCAGGAGCTTTGGCGTACATGGATGGAGCCTATCAAAGTCAAATGCTCATCGTATTCGCATTGAATGCTACTTTCTTCGCTTATCTGCTGCTTTTTTGGCCTTACAAGAATAAGCTTGAAGCCTTCCTTGTCCTTGGGATCGAGGGCAGTGTGGTCGCTTTCTCCTTTATTACGCTAAGAATGGAATGGTACCGTATAGCAACTGTGAAAGGCGAAGAAGCTGCATATGCGATGGGCTGGTGGTTACTGACAGTGGCCAAAATCTTAAAGATGTTCCAAATTTTGCTGGGAGTATTGTATGTCCTTTTACTCATTTATGACATCTACAAAGCATTGAAAGCCTGTAGTTCAAATGAGAAACAGCCTGTGTCGATTAGTCCAGGCGATGAGCAAAGTCCTCCGTTGAAGCAGACAGAAGATATAACAAATCAGACAACGATTCTTCCTAAATAACTAACTACATACATAACTAAATAACTATATAATGATGCTTCTCTCATTTGTTTCGCCAGTTCTTGGTGTTGGGAATTGTAAAAGAATTAGCAAAAAAACAATTGAAAAGAATTAAACAGCTTATGAGCAAAACTTATTGCATAATATGTCAATTATTATCTCTTAGTTACAGCATCTTTCTGCTCTAGTCTACTTGCGTACGCGTAAGAAAAAGACGGTTTGTACTTAAAAAGTTCAAAAGAAACAAATAATCGATGCTAAAACTCTGCTTCGTGAACCATCGAGAATCAATTAACCAAGAGATTACAAGAGGAAATCGCAGGTACATCAACACATATTCCCATAAAATTACAGATATATTAATTCATACATTTATTCATGTGGATTTCTTTCTGTTGGCTATGAGGTAATATCCATTTGCTGCGATTGTTCTGATGGCTGCGATTGCTGTGATGACGGTTCTTGTTGCAATTGCTGCGATTTTTTCATTTCAAGATTCTTCTTATGCAGGTCAGATTGAGCTTCATGGGCCTCTAAATGCTGCAAGCTTGCAAACTTTCTGTTACATAGAAAACAAAACCGTATTTTATTCTTCTCTTCTCTAATGAGATTTGCTATTTTTTCAATCTCGGCTATTTTGGCGTCTTCTTGACTTTTCTCGGACAACCTCGCCAGCCTTTCCTCCTCTTCTTGTTTGCGTTGCTGCTCTTGCTTGTCTGAAAAATATTTATCAACAGGCCGGTGCAAATGATGCTGTCTGGAATCTTGGCTCCAATGAGGAGTTATTGTCCGAGGATGATGAGGCGGAAAGGTTTTGATTCCGATGCTAGAGGGAGTATCTCTGCCCAGATTTTTGCTCATTTTAGCACCGCGAGGGATAAATGTTTGCTCAGGCTCCTCTTCATCGTCGATTTTGAAAACTATAAGGCAAAATCACCCAAATCATGCATTTTTCTTCTGTTGATAGTTGATTTTAACTTACTTGACGAAAGATTAGTTTTTGCTCCAGCCGCGTCAGTCTTAGAAACGAATTTTTATTGTAAAGGAACGCCAATGAAAAAATTTACTTTTTTTGAAAGGGAAAATTGCATTATTCAAAGTTTTGATAAGAATTTATTTTATTATTGTGTGCTTGCTTATTTGATTCTATATCTTCAAAAGAAAATTCTTTATACTCTACCCCATTACATAGCACTTACTTACAACCGACAAAGTGGTTATTTGAGTTTCTCTAGGGATTTTTACTTTGAAATACAATAAAAACTAATCCTCCTTTAGGCCATACAAAGAGAATGTGAAACGTATTGTATTTGTGATTTGTTTAAACTACAAAATCTAAATCGAATCATAAATCGGAAGTTACACCGAGAGGACTATGGTTGCAATGTGTTAGCTTCAGAGGGTAAAAGACGCTTTTTAATATGAATTAGCAAACGGTAGAGTGTATATTTCAATAAAAGGTTGTTAATCTCGAAATCGAAGATCCAGAAATTTAATTTTCAAGTTCGAAAGTATCCAGCACAACATGGAATCAGGCATAATCTATGCCGTGGTATTCTCAGGATTAAGAGTCCTTGAATGGTTTCTTTGGCCAAGCGGTACAACTCGTCTAATCTTGCTCACTAACGCTAAATGTAGGTTATGGAATTTGGACATATCTATACATTGGATGCTGTATTACCATCGAGATCATCATTAACTTCATAATCCACTTCGACTCATACGAACTCGTTATCGACGCTTATTTCAAATATCTGTTTCTTCCAGAACACTCAAAAGCCAAACATGAGGACGAGCTCAAGCCACATGTTGCTAACGTCAAATCAGATACAATTTTAATCGCTGTTTTTGCTTTATCTAAGGTAACTATTCAGTCTCTTTCAATCGCAAACAATCTATTAGATACTGATATATCGACATTTTTCACTCACATACGTGCTATGCGTACCGGCTATTCTTGCTCTGCCGTTATACCTGCTCAACGTCTATCCATTCATCCTGGACAAACTATCAAGCCAAAGTAAGTTGATTTTTGACCGCAGCGACTCGCTTGCAGACGCCGAACACAGCAGGGAATTTTTCAGCTTTGGAGCTCTCTGCTATTTAGTCGGTGTTTTCCTAGCAATAAGTTACTCTATCCAAGGTTTCCCAAAAAGCCAGGGGATCCTGGACCCCGCTTTGCAATGCACAGCTTATTTCTTTTGCGCAATAACGCCTTTCTTGTTGGGAGCGAAAAAGCCGCAAGTTAAGTTGGCTGAAAATATTTTTTGTGCTATTGCATTCAATGTGCTGATTTGGAGTCATGCAAGCTGGATCCAGTGGCTGGTTCTTAATGCTATAGTATGGGGCGCGATGTCTAGAAGGGATATATTGAAACGCTACGGCCCTATTTTCTACCTAAATTACTTGATCATAGCACTGGAAGATTCGGTGTTCAGAACATTCATTGTCTGGGCCTTTGAATTGACTTTGAGAATCCAAACAGATTTTTCTTTCGTTTGTGCGTTTTATTTCGTTGGCCTCGCTCTCCTGGTCTTGGTACGCAAGCCTCCTCATGCGCTCTTGTTATATATCCACTATTGGAAAACAATGTAAATCTTTTGAATCACTATGATTAATTTCCTTTGTCTAGTCTGATCGCGCTAGGCATCGTACTGTTGGTCGTGTTTTTATTCAAATTCGAAGGAATCCTCGAGTTACCTGGTTCCACTCTCTTGGAGAAGAGCCAATTGATAAAAAGTCTGGTTGCTCGCATGCTCTTTTTCTGCTCTTTTTTGATAAGTGTGCTGGCGTTCGTGATATATATGAACAGAGCCTTTTATGAATCGATTGAAGTACAGAAAAAACTCTCGAAAGAAACGGCTGGAGACTTTGATTTGAGCATTATCATGGTATGCTTTATATATATCAGCGACGGCTTATGATAACAAATGTTACAAGCTACGACACGAGTTCAATATTGATTTTCCTTATGATAACTTATACCGCATGAAACTCAACAAGCTTGGATTGTACGTCAGCTACTGGGGTCTTTTCTTGCTTTATTTGCTATTTTGGGATAGATATAATTGGTAATATATATCAACGCTAATTACCCTAACGATCATTGCATTAGGCTGGTGTTTATTATCGTTGTTACGATCGATAAACTGTTTTTAGAGGGAGTCTCGGATCTCCACCTCGCATTTCGACTGAATATGATCTTTTTCTCGTTGAAATATATATGCAAGATTTTGGGCTACGTTTTGAAGGTAAGAATCCGCAATGACCTGGAAATAAGATGATTTGATAGGCAATAATCACGCATTTTACGAGTGGAATCATGAAGCAGTTGGCAGTAATGCTCTATCTATCGTTACGAGGCAAATCTGAAGATCAAGATCAGCCTGCTGAAGAAACCGGTCTTTTTTCGCCGTTTTTACACGCGAAGCATGAAAAACTTAGCGCAAAAATGGCAGAGCACTCTCTAAAAGAAACTCATGGGTTTTCGGATTTATTTGTTTTTGTGCTTGTGATCGGAATAAATCTTGCTTATAAGGTTTATTTACGAAATCCAAGCACCAGAGTCAAGTTCCAACCATGGAAGCGATTTTTCGAACTTATCCAAGTATAAAAGTTCAGTTTTGATACCTTACAAAATATTTTTTTTAGGATTTGCTTCTCGTGGTCCTTTTGGCTTTAATCTTCTTCGGAAATCTCGAAAGTGAGATCAACTACCTCATGCTAACGTTTATTTTATGCGAATAAAACCAATCTTCCTTATTATTCAAAAACATGTAACCCTAGAAATCGAGAGTGAGAATTGGCATCCACAAGCATTCACGTAGTTGTATTTAAGCTATTTGAATCGGTTTTTTATCTAATACCTTTGGAGACTGTCATATTCTCTCCAGTATGATAGCATTTTACACACTCTGCAATTTGTCAAAACGCCCTATGACAATCTCGTAGTACTGCTTCATCAAGTAACTATCGATATTTATGGGATTGTTAGGATATAAAATGCATTTAACTATCTCAAAGACTTTTTTATACAAATAGAAGTCGATTTATCAGCACGTAAATCTATTAATAATGAGTGGAGGAGAGATTAATAATTTTTTAAAGATGCCCAACGTGGTCATTTTTTCGTTAAAAATCGCACATCCACAAACCAAATCACCTCTGATTCCTTATGTTCATACTGAAAGCATGGCCAGGGGAATCTTGCTCTGGAAAATAGCTGAGTAGTATTGAATATATCCTCGACTTAGGAGAAGATAGGCTTCTCAATCCAGATTTTAATTGGCAAATTTCAATTTATTAAACAAAAAAAAATCCCAATAAAGAAGAAGAAAAACCTTTTCTCAAAGGTATGCAGCTAAAATCAATCAGCGAAATCGCTACTTTTTCAGCAGTTGCCGCTGCCTTTATCAACTGGCCTCTACTCCGCTTGCTCTGGCTGCCTAACAAGCACGATGTGATTTTCTGGATGACTGCCCTCTGCGGATTACTTTCCATTTACACACCTTATATCTTCCTTTTAAAGAACGCAGCCGGCAGTTGGAACATGAAGCTTCTCCATGGATTACTCATTGGACTAGGAGTCCCAACACTCATTGCTGCAGACGTATATCTCTTCGCAAAACTATTAGAGCAATATATCATGCATCCGAACGCTCCTTACTTAGGAAGCACCATCTATGTATCCCTCCTGGCAATAGGAATTCCCTCAGTCCTTGCGTTCGAATTCTACAACTGGTTAGTTTCGACAATATCAAAAATTCCCACGTTTGACGACAACAATCCTTCGAAGGCTCAAAAATACGCTTTTCTGTTAATCTTGAGCGGGTTGATCATCTGTTACTATTTCATAAGCAAGACTGTGATGCACCCGGCCTCACTTGACACCCCGATCTGCAGAGATCTCGAGCGCTATTGGGAAATTTCTATCCCTTGCCTTGGAGTCATGCTCGTTTGTTGCGTAATCGCCGCGTTTTTATGGGGAGATCGGGACATCCAGCAGAAGGTAAAGACAATACTGCTGTCCACTTATTTCTTCTTGTACTTCCCCTTTTACAGCTATTGGATTTCGAAAGGGATCGGCTTCCTTCGCAATCCTAAGGTAGTTGAATGCCACGAGAGCATGGTGCCAATCATCATCATATTTATTATCAAGTTTTCAAGCGTTGTAGTCGGAATAGTTACTTATGGTGGGTTTATGGTCCTAGGTTTTGTGTTCGTAATCACCACATTGACGACGAGACTGCTTCCTAATTCATTGGAAAGTGCTCCAGCTTTCAAAGGAATTAACCTGAAAGCAGATAAATTCCGTCCGGAAAACCACGACGAGAACTTTATCAAGGAAGAAGTCTGCTCAATCTGCCTTGAGAAGTTTGCTAAAGACCAGCAAGTGTCTTATTGGCCGCAATGTAGACACGTTTATCATTTTCCGTGTCTAGAAAAATGGGTGAAAAAGAAATTTTCCTGCCCGATCTGTCATAAAGATTATATTGAGATTAAACAAAAGGGTCTATAGAGTCTAGGGCTCTCTCTAATTTCTGCAATTTTAGTCATTTAATCGAGTTTTTTTCAACGCTGTTCATTTTTATTTTCGAGTTCAATCTCGTGTATTAAAAGATTAACAGCGCCTATCTTTTTGTATTTATCCGTTTTTACATGGAGAATCAATTTGATTTCAAATACGATCATAAGCATTTGTCTCGCAGAAAGGCTTGCTCGATTGATATGGGAACAATTATCGATTTGATTGAGGGTGTTTAAAGTGCTAATTAATTGATCTATAAACTGTCTGCAGTGAGATTTTCTCAAAGATAAAATTATCTAAAATAAATCAGATTGCTAAAATGGTAACTTTAGAGCTCGGCTGCTTTTTCCCTAATGCTCATTGCTATAGGTTGAAAGTGCCCCTCCAAGAGCTAGACCACTCGCTGATGAAGAATTTTCCAGCAAAGTTTTGGATTTAGTAGGAAACGCCGCTGTCCTTGGCCAAGTAAAAAAAATCTTTCATTTCCGGATTTGAGGTTTCAACTCCTTTTTCGCTGTTTAGTTGAAGAAAGGAGCCAATGAAGCCACCAAAGCCCTCAACAGAGGTATTGCCGAACTCATCATTCTGGCTGCTGACACTCAACCACTCGAAATCGTTCTTCATATTCCTCTTCTCTGCGAAGATAAGGTATAACGTTCCTAAATTGGCGTGATTGGCCTAAACCGTTCCTATCCAGAACGTCCCATATCTCTATGTACCATCAAAAGCTGACCTCGGAAAGGCTTGCGGAACAACCAGGTAATAAAAGCACTCATCAATGAGAATAATTGACTTTCTGGTGTAAAAATAGAAACGTCGTCGCTGCTGCTGTCATCAAGATGAAAGACTCGAAACTAAACAAAACGATCAATAAGATTAAAGACGAAACCGACAGACTGTTTATTGAATCAGGAAATGAATAAATAAAAGCTCGCATAAGTTGTCCTCTTGTTGTTTCTGTTTAGTGTTTTTGCTTGTGATACATGTGTTCACATTCTAAAGTCCAAACCCAGATAATTCGATAAAGCAAATCTCTTTACTTGTTTCGCAAATCTATGCAGAGCGACAAATCCTTAACTCTTCTATCATCAAATAAAAAAAAAAAGTTTCCTTCCAATAAAATCCCAAAACTCCTCAACAAAGAAGTGAACGGATAGATTCTCTCATTTATTAAGACGACAAAACGTTATATTAACCTATCTTTTGGGAGAATCGGAGATTGATCTCCGAAGATCTCGCTTTAATTTTTATTCCTGATTACGAATAAAGACCTATTGAGTTAATTCGTTATTCGCAAACTCCACCGCAATGAGCCTACCTGACTCACCCACTCCTTATAAAATCAATAGATTGATGTCCTATCAAAGCACTCTTGACACATTATCGCCGGGACGTGTCTCCTCAACTTTCAATTTCAAGATAGACGATGATGTCACACGGAATCTAAAGTCATCATCTTTAATACCGAGCCTTAACCATGGTCCCGAAAGCAGAAGACCTTCAGGTTCCGGTTTGCACGCCAAGGTCATTTCTGACGTTCTCACGAGGAAATCTGAGCTAGCTCTGATTCAGTCAACGACCAGCACACTACCAACTCTACCTGGGATCCATGCAGCCAGCACTTTCTCCCAAGAAATTGAAATCAAGACCAACAATGCGCCTGAAAAAACAGAGAGCTGGCGTAAAACTGAAGGAATAAATCGCGTGGTGAAGCAAACTATGCAAAAAATGAGATTCAAATCAGAAGCGCCGGTAGAGAAATTTGAGAACAACTTGAAAGTGTTCAAGAAAGTAAATACTTTCATCAACGTGAAAGACACAATCCAAAACCTCAACGTCTTGAACAGTCTCGCAGGAGAACACGAAGAAGATGCTGAAAGGAAGGCCAAATCGAAATTCTTGGAGTTGTCTAAATCCGATAACAAACACTATCTGGTCATGGACTCAAGGTCTCGCCCAAAATTCAGACACTCTTCTCTTGCGAAGATAGATTCGGTACTCGCGAAATCCAGGAAATTTATAAGCAATTCCGTTAGAGCGAGAGACCACTCCAGACAAAATAGCCTCGTTGGAGCCGACCTAGTGGATAGGGCTTTAGCGTACGGACATAACAAGAGACATGATTCTTGTGATAATAGTGAGCTGAATCTGTTTTATGATCAACTGGAAACTGATATACTTGAGGGGAAATACGACAAGAAAGATTGTGAATTAGATGGAATTCCCAATGAGATTGATTCCGCTACTGACTTGGACTATTTAAGGGTGCTTCTGGAGGAAAAAACGAAGCTTAGTCTTGTAAAAGATAAGAACTACCATGAAAATTATAAAAGAAAAGCCGAAAATGTGATTACAATGTTAAAGAAAACCGCGAAGAAGATATTTGATCGCAATGGCGATGAGAGAGAAAAACGCAGAGAGGCGCTCCGACAAGTGATCCGGATGAGCAAATCGAAGCTTGATCCTCAAAAACAGGAAATAATTAGCTTTACTCCTCCTCAAATCAGCGAGAATAATAACACATTACCAGGAAAGTTACAGCTAAAAGCAATCAAAGGAAGATTGAGCAAGATTACCTCTTACAATGGAAGTCCATCCAATCTGAAACTTCCCTCGGTGATCAAGGGGAAGAAGTTCATCGAAGAGCCTACGCCCATCACAGAGGTGAATCAGAAAAATAAAGAGATAAATGCTCTTCATATGAGATACAGCGAAATTCTTCTGAATGATTTGGAGTGCCAAGGGAAGAACTTGCATGAAATAAGAGAAGTAATGGACAAAGAGATTGAGCAGTTAGAAGGCCTCTATGAACGTGAAGTTGGGAAAATGAAAGAGGATCCATCTGAAGCGATTCGAGTGAATTTGGGAACTAAAGGATATTATGGAAGTTTTGGAAATAAGAGACTCGGGAAACCGTTGAACTCGAAGTTAATTTCTAAAGTAATAGGTTTGTAGAGTTTTGTGTATGTAATAATTTATTATGCGCTTTACTTAATAAAAGCTTCCAATTTTCGATAATATATGGAAATTTTTTTCGAATAACTTCATTTATTAAAGTAATTTTGTATGAAATAGAATACTAAATGCTTTAAGCTCTTTTTTTCTGATTGTCTGCAAAGATGCCTCCTATATACTATTATCATGAAGATAACCTTAGTGTAATTACTTCTGTCAAGTGCTGATTTCAGCTCAAAGCGAATAATAGCTCGCATTATAAAATTTTATTCCATGAAGACGGGAAAAACTTTGCGAATAAGAATTTATAAGAAGATAACTGAATACACAGTAAAACTTTTGTATTTTGCAGCTTCAAGCTCTGAAAGGATGGAAAATCTATCATGTACAGGTGTGAACTAAGCTGCCTGGAAACTTTCACAGCGGCGTCACTCATAATAATTTTTTGAAGCACAATAAAAAAAAAATATAAGACTACTTTCTTGGCACTACCTTGAGTCCATAGAGCGAGGGTGAGAAGCTCAGCTAGGAGTACAAAGCAGGCTTATGCGTTCGTAACAGCTCTTTCTTATTTTAGCTTTAAATTAATTCTTTTAAAGGATCTAATCGGATTTTCCAAAGGAAATTTTCTTACGGAATGCTCACTTATTCTTCGAAAAAGTTCAATGATTAACTGCAAAGGGAAGCCTTTCTCGACAGTTACCTTGCTCTCCTCAATGCCAAAAAGTGAGGAGTGAGTGAAGTTTTGGTAATCTGGAATTAAAATACTAGTAGCTCAGCTTAGCCATAAAACGTATCATTTATGAGATGATTCTTTAATGCGTAATCAAATTAAGCATTTAGCTCAATAAATAAAAATTATTATCGTTTTAGGATGCTTGAAAATTTTCTTGGCCTCCAAGGCCGGCACCTTTATTATAAAGACTACATGGCTATAATTGGGGTTTTGGCTTGTTTTGGAGTCTTCATCGTTTTCTTTTTGCTTTCTAAGAGTTATCACCTCGCGAAAATCCCAAAGCTATGTCGACGATGCTGCAAGAAAAAGCCCAATGAACGTCCTCCAGATGGACAACAGCAGTCTGGACAGCAACAACTTGAGCTACCACAACAGACTGGGCAACAGCAGCCTGGGCAACCTACGCTTATCCACCAGCAGCAAACTGGACAGCCACAACAGACTGAGCAACAACAGACTGAGCCCAACTCCGTCTCGCACCAAGTTCAAATTAACATAGATCCTGCTCAATCAAATACTCAACCAAATCAGACTCCCAATCGTTCTCAAGCGCCAAAGGCAAAGAAAAGACGTTACTGGTTAATAATCTTCTGGGTCTTTCGATGGATTGCTTTCCTTGGATTTGTCTTTATGTTTATCGTACTGAGCTCCCTTGATGTAATGCCTGTTCCAGTTACCATAGTCATTTCAATACTTGTCCTCTCGTTGCTTCTATTGAAAGATATATCCTCCACCTACAAGTCAAGCAGAAAGATCGATCGAAAAACCACAACCCGCTGGAAAATTTTCAAAGAAAGTCTTCGTGCGAGGAAAATACCGCTCTTTGTTGCGCTGTTTTTTATCTTATTTTTTTCGATATTCGTCCCCCTAGCTCTCTACGGAAGCTGCATTGCCTTTTTCAACAATGCGTCGACTTTTGGTAGCGTACGCACTGGTTACACATTCAGCACATACATGATTCGCAGTTTATACAAAGACGAATCTTGTCCCCGAGGACCTCCTTGCCACTTCTTCGCCATTCTACCAGAAAACGCCGCTACTTCAGTATTACTGCATGTCCATACACACTCTGACTACGACACAATCGCATTCGATGTGTTAGACGTGAATGATGGATCGTCCTTGGGCTTGGTTGCTGACCAATACGTATACCAAGTCAGAAATGTCGAGAAGAGTGGTCAAAGGAACATCCACATTGCTCTGGTAGATGGTCTATCTCCAGACACGACCTACACCATGACAGTCACATACAATGGGACCCTTCAGGCTTCTTATAAATACACTACATTACCTGTCGATGAAAGCTCAAAGGACTTAAAAATCGTAGTTGGAGGCGACGCCGGAGCCAATAATAACCATATAAAGATGAGTAATTTGGCTGCGACGTACTCGCCAGACGTGATCGTCATGGGCGGCGACCTGGCCTATGATAATAACATTAGATCCTGCTACTACACCTGGGATGGCTTTTTGACTCCGTTAGAGAACATCGGGCACAAGCTCGGAAAACTGGTTCCGATGATTTTTTCGGTCGGAAACCACGAGGTTGGACTCAATGATTACTCCGGCGTAGACGTACCGATCGACGAAGATGGTCCGATTTATTTCTCGTGGTTCGCGCAGCACACGATAAATAAAAAAATCCCGACTCTCACCCAAAGAACATCCTATCAGTACCATATTGTCGGAGACATACTCCTCTTCAGTTTGGATACGGGCTACGTTGCAAACATGACAGGAACTCAATTAACCTGGATTAATAGCGTTGCTTCAGAGCAGTCAAGTCTGAGGAAACTAGCAGTCTATCACAAGCCGATGTACACTCCATGTGCGAAAAAAATTTTTCCTTCTCGTACTGATATGATGGAAGGAGTCGTAGCGTTCACGAAGGCGTTTGACACTTATGATTTCAAACTGAATATAGAGAATCACAACCATATGTTCAAGCGAACAAAGCCAATAAGGAATAATCAAGTCAGTGACACAGGGACAGTGTACATTGGAGAAGGCTGCTGGGCAGTCACTCCGACGTCGTGTACCCCGACCAACGTGTCAGGGGTGATGGAAAAGATGGATAACACGGTAAACAATTTTTGGTTATTGACGATATCGGCGACTCAAATCACAGCTGTGAATTACAATCTGGATGGAGGAGTGATTGATTATGTCGTTATTTCATAGAAAAAAGTTAGTGTTGTGTGGGTTTGAATAATATTGTTGGTTTTAATAGTTGAAACAATTTTATGATGTGGAAAGCATCAGAACTATATTGCCTTCGTGGCGAAATTCGTAAACCTGTTAATTTCTATTGATTATTATGCAATTTAAAACCAAATCATTTGAAATCGAGGAGAATTCTTGCTTTCTAACATTGCGGCTGAACACTGAGAAGGAAAAAAATCTGCAACAAGTAAAATATGATAGGGATAACTTAGTTTTTTGAAAATTTAAAATCGGATTGCTTCGTTGAGCAATTGGAAATTATTATCAATAAAATTACATTATCAAGTTTCTTGTAAATAGTTCAGGGACTTGCCCAATATCTATACTTCAAAGAACGGTCAATTGAGACGATAGAATACAATGCAGGATCACCAAATGGTAAGTCCTTGACCCTCTTAGAATTCCTTGCTGATACATGTGCCTAGTCAAAAGAAGTGAAAGACGCACTTCTGATCTCTCGGTTAATTTACCTTGGGATTTCGGCCGCCTGCTTAATCGTATTCGGGTTCACGAATAATATGATGCATGATTACATCATAGCTGCAGACTACGTCGTTATTCTCATTTATTGCGGTCTGTTCGTAGCATCGGCGTATTGTTTCTGGAATTGTGGAAAAAATCCGGGCTATCTCGTCATCGAACCTCACCAGCAAGTGCAACGCAATGGTTCTATAATCCAAAATATTCCTCTTCAAGGTACAGTGCAATAGCAGCAAGTTTTATCAAAATAATGCGTTTAGATCTTCCAAGTCAGCGCCCGTCAGTTTCGAGGAGCGGGTCGGTGGCCTCAGTTGGTTCGCAGGGTAGAAGCCAGAACATGAATCCTGATGATTTGAGAATAAATTTGTTGGACAACCCCGAGCGGCTAGAGCCGCAAGAAGGAGAAGAAAGACTTAATATCCAAACCGAAGCTCGACCGCTTCAAACCCAAGAAAGGAGGTTCGGGTCATCCGATACTCGAGACGGCAGAGAAGAGCAGCCTCGACGTCCTGGTGGAGAGAATAATACAGGTCAAAGGGAAGGGCTGCTGGCGGATTTGCATTTCTGTAATACATGTCAGGTCTATCAGCCATTCAGAACGAAACATTGCAACCAATGCCAGAAATGTGTTAGAACGTATGACCATCACTGCTGTTGGATAGGTAAATCGACAGTATTTGATGTCAATCTCTAAAATATTTAATCGGAAGGCTCTTGCGTTGGGGAACTCAACCGTGGGAAGTTCTATATATTCTTATGGCTTCAGACGGCGACAAATATTTGGAGTTTTTTAACTGTAAGGAGCTTTTCCACTCGCAATTGAATAACACGTATCATGCAGATGAAATCGGTGATTTATCGCTTTGCAGTAACCTACATCAAAGAAGAGGCACAAGGAATACCACATGAAACTGGAGGAGATATAATATACGTATTTTACATGGCACTAGCATTCATTATCTTCGTTTTTACTGCGTTTACGGTAAGAGCTAATTCCAAAGGGTTTGCTAAAACCAGATTTCTGATGCAGGCTGCGTTGCTTATTTATCACACGTTTTTGATCTCAACAAATCAAACAACGTGGGAATACACAAGGAGAGATAATATCAGCTATTTGAGGATATATCCAAAAGGAACGTATCCTTTCAGCCAGGGCATTTTTAAAAACTTCTATTTGGTTTTGTGCGACAAGAATATCAAGTACTACGTTATTATTTGCCGATGGTAGATAAGATAATTTCTCTGCATAGGGAATGGAAGCTGCCGATGCCAGATACATTTAGTGGTGGAACCTCAAATCGGGTTTCGAGACCGTGATAAAGCAGGTAGGAGAGAAGTTGCTTGAGAAATTATGTAGGTAAAAGTAATTCAAGGTACGGTCAAACTTCTTTATTGTTAAACGCAATACTCGTATTCAAGAGTGATCATTCCATGTAACACTTTCAGAAATTATATGTAACTTGCACTTTTTAGAAACATATTCTCTTTTTTTTGAAGAGGAAACTACATTTGAATTGAAATCATTTGAAAAATGATAATAAATTAATGAGGTAAGTGAGTTTCGCTTCATTCGATTAAGAATCACAATTGATTGTCTTTCAAATGAGCTATAGAATGAAATTGAGGAGTTGTCTGTTTAAGATTGTAATTATCACCGGGCAAAAACCCTATCAGGGATTTTTTCAGTGAGCCAAATTTCATTTTTGTTTTGTGCTGGATATGAAAACAAATATTTAGATGGATCCTCTACCAACTTATACGAGGTCAAGATAGTGAAGGAACTTTTTCTGAGGCATTTTCAATCTTTATGATTGATGTTTGTTTACTTTAATATTGACACAATTCTAAGTAAACTCCGTTAACTTCACTAGATGAAACGAAATGAAGAAAAGTCATTGTGAGGAAATTGATAAGGAAATAGGGGAAATTGCACTACTAAAATGAATGCAGATGATTTATCTCAAATTTGCAGATAGCACTGCTAACCAACAAATAAATCCACAGAAAAGACCTGGACAACTCAGAGGAAATGGAGAGCGTTGAAAGTGTAACAAATATGATAACTGTTGCTCGAACCACCAACAAATTCGCATTTTCCTATTTTCATGAAATTATTGGAACATTCGGTATAACCACGATTTCGGGGCATCAATCTTGAGTATTTCGGCAAGGGCAGGACCCTATTCCAAGCCCTCATTTTTGCTTCAGTTGTGAAATAGCATATTAATGCGCTGTGACACTAAAGTTCTCTCAAATAATCAAATGAAAAGAGCCTATTCAACAAATCTCCAAAGAATTAAGGCTTATCTCTTTTCTAACTCGAATTCCTTACAAACTATCTCTACTTAGAAAACTATCTACTGCACGAATTTTGAAGTAGCGTGCTTGAGAATGCCTATTTTATTTAAGGCTCGGCAATTAAAAAACAATAATTAATAAATTAGAATTTGCCAAAACAAAAAAAAACCAATTCATTTCGCTCCTTTTAGAACAAGTCGAGCAACATGAAATTGATGCTTTATGAAGAATGGACAAAGTCTGTTCATCAAGAAGACGGCCTCACCATTGAGAAAGAAAAAGCGATTCGAAATGACGTCACAGCTTTTATTTTCTTCTACGGAAAGCTTGCCGAACTCTCGTCCAATACAGCAGCCAGAGCCATTGTATTTTTCCATAAATACTCAAAAGTCAACTCGTTCAAAAAATTCGATTATATGCTATTCGCAGCGGCTTGTATCTTCTTAAGCACCAAGCTCGACGAGCGCCCGACCAAGCTTGACAGCATCACCCGTCTTTACTTTTCAATGTATTTATTATACAGGAAATTTAGAGAATCTTCGCCTTTAGGATCCAGCGAACTGCGTCCCGAAGATTTCACGAAAAAAGTTGTATGCGAGGTAAAACTTGATGAGAGAACATTGAAAACAGTCAAAGAGAGAATTATTCAAGCTGAGAAAGAAGTGCTAAATATGCTTGGATACGATCTGGATTTCGAGCTTCCTTATATGTACCTGGAGTACATGAGAATGAACAAGATAATACAAAATGAGCGTGTGTTTGAGCTGGCAAAAAATATCATCAGCACGAGTTTCAAGACTCTGCTTTGTCTGTATTACGATCCTCGGTTAATTGCAGTAGGAGCTGTCAATGTAGCTCAAAGGCAATGCAGCCATGAGGTCATGGAGGTTGAGGTCCAGGAAAACTGGTATAAGTGCCTTGGAGATGACCTAAACAAGGAAGAAGTTGATTTTGTGACAAATTTTCTCAAAGAAAATTAATGCTGCAGCCAAGAAACTCTGGTCTAAAAGCATGAAGAAGACTTCAAAAATAGAAGAAACGAGGCTATTCTGTCATTTTTAATTAATCTACCGCTCTCAGCAGCATGAATGCTAGAATTTGTGGAAGCTAGATTTTCGATTTCACTATCAGGAGTTATTTACTTCGGGGCAATCGCAAAAAATAAGTTATGGTCAAGAGGTTACCACAGAAGTTTTTTGGTTGCTCACGCTCTGCCTTCTCCTCTCAAATTCAGATTTTTTTCAGGCAATTTAGCGAGAGTTTGGACTGTAATCTGCTTTATAGTTCACATTTCCTTGTCACTATGAAGCAAGTTTATATAACATTGTCAAAAAATATTCAAATTCTCTCCCCAATTCTATTGGTGACCTGTCTAGGCTCGGACTAGGGTATTAACGCTGGTTTAGATAGCAATGGAAAAATTATTGGGTTTACGAAATATAAATAGGTAGTGCCTAATTAGACTCGGAACGAAGAATAAACTTATTTTTAGAGATTAAATGGGAATGAAATTGATGTTGTTTGATGAATGGACCAGGTCTATCCATCAAGACGATGGAATGACCAAAGAGAGAGAGCGCGTCATCCGGAACGACGTGGTTTCGTTCATGACGCTCTACGGGATCTATTCGGGACTCCCACAAATAACTATTGCCAAAGCGATTTTCATCTTCCATAAATATTCCAAGATCGTCTCTTTCAAAAAATTCGACTACATACTCTACGCTGCGGCCTGTATCTTCCTAACAGCCAAGCTAGATGACAGGCCGAAGGAACTCAAAGAGTCCATTAAGTTATATGATTATATGTATAAGACTTACAAGAAACTCAAAGAGAACGCCCCAGAGGGCGCAATGGTAGATCTGCGAATGGAGCACTTCTCCAAAGAGACTTATACAAACTATAAAATCGATCCTTTGACTTGGAAAAACCTCGAAGATAAGTTTGTAATGGCAGAGAGCGACATACTCAAGATGACGGGTTACGACTTCGACATCGAGTTGCCTTACAAGTACTTAGACTTCGTGAAGACGATGAAATTCATTCCTGATGCTACATTTTTAAAAATAACAAACAATTTTATCAATGATTCGTGGCGAACGACGGTTTGTCTCTACTACGAACCTCGATTGATCACTCTCGCAGCACTGAATATGGCCCAGAACTTCTGTCATCAGAAGCTTGATGACATTGATCAGAACAAGCCGTGGTACACGTGCTTCGGAGGTGACATTGAGAAGAAAGAAATTGAAGACGTTACTAATCATATACTGGATGTCTATAAGCAGAGTGCACCTTGAAATGCTCCCGATAGAAAAAAAAAATATTGGTGAGTAGAGTAAAGCACTCCCGCCCCCTGCAACAAGAATACTAACCTAAGCATATTTAGCCGTGTCAGGTATATTTACCGAGGATACTCATTAAAGAGAACTTCAAAATACTTATTTTTAAAAAAAGAAAATAGAATTACTGTCATTTGAACAAAATCATTCATATTCTCTTGCGTATGACAGACTTATGTAATTCGAAGATAGAGAGGCTGAGAGGAGATTTGATTTCCTTACAAAACCCCACAGAAATTCAAACCCGCTAAATTAGGCTCTTATCTTCAAAACATAAGCTCGAATATTTGTAAAAATTTGGATTAATCCCGCGTTTTTGTCTTTTTGAAAATTATACTAGTAGTGATGTTGGCTTAGGAGTTTGAAATTTTGTGTATCGTTACGATTGAATTTGAGGAAAATGACTCGTTTAAATTTCGGATTTTGTCTGGAGTAGGTTTAAAGCCTAAAGGTATCCATTGGCTCGATCCTGTGAAACAAGTGCGTGATTTTTGCCTTGTGTAAATTTTTGAGTTATATTGCTCTGTTCATTTTAATCAATTTACCGAATTAAGAGTTCATTGAGCTCGAAATATTGGAAAATTAGCGATCTGCAAATAAGCAACGATGAGAAGAAGATCTTTGATTTGATTTTTGAGTGTTTCAAAGAACGTTAAAATAGGAAACCAATATATTTTCTTAGAGCTTAGGAGAATAATTTTTTCTGATTGAAGAGTTTTTAATGACACAGGTAGTACAGGTAGTGTTATATCTACGCTTACTTTTTCAAGACGATCCAAATTTCAGCTAAAGACTATACTAACTCATTAACTCTTCTTGGATGCTATTTATATAGTTAAACTAATTTTTTTATCTTTTTGATCATTCAATCTGAACATGAAACACCAAACTCAAGAAGCAAGCTTTCAACTTGATTTAACATAATTTACAACTCTCACAATAATTTCTTTATATCTTTTTGTTAAAATTTGTATTTCATATACTAGCTACCACTTCTGAATGCGAAGTCTCTAACAAAATATTTAGACTATATCTCTTTTTTTCTTAAACTCAATATTTTGCATTAATTGGCACTCTCAAGAGCATTATTAGAGTCGTTTGCTGATCGGATCTCTTCATCCACTTTTTTATTTATCTCTGCCTCAGTGACATTTTTCTTGATTGTCTCCAAAGAATATCTCTCAGGTTTGATTCCAATTGAAACACGATTTTCTTTATTGTTAGCCAAATTCACTGCTGACACAGTCAACTTGTAGCCAATATCAATTTCAAATGTCATTTTGATCTTTGCTTCCCCTTTGGGTCCAGACTCAATACCATCAAGAACTAAACTTCCAAGGAAAATATTATCTTTCGTTCTTGCTCGTTCTCCTTCGAAAATTTGAATTTCCACGTTAGTCTGGCAATCCACAGAAGTAGTAAAAATCTGAGCCTTTTTTCCCGGAATTGTAGTAAATCTGGGAACCACAGTCGCCATAACTCCTCCAGCTACTTGCACTCCGAGCGAGAGAGGAACCACCTCCATAGAAAAAATATCAGAGAGAAGTTTCGACTCTCCTCGTAATTTGGCCGCTTGGATACCTGCTCCATAGGCGGCGGCCTCCTCTTGATTAATAATTCGATGCACCTCCTTGCCCTCAAAATAATTCGATAGCAGCTTAATAATGTTCGGCATTCTGCTCGAGCCACCAGCTAGCAGCACCGCTTTAATCTCACTCTTATCTACATCTGCCTTTGTAAGTGCGTTTTCCACATGCTTTATACTGTCTTCAAAAAGTGAGAGGCAGAGCTCTTCAAATTTCTCTCTCGTTATGAGTTTGTATAGATCAATCCCTTGAGCAAGAGAATCGATTTCAACGGGCGCTGTCATTGATGTCGAAAGAATGCGCTTTGCGCTCTCAGAAAATCTCTTAAGCCGACCCATCGCCTTAGAATTGCTTAAAATTTCAACACCGTGCTTGGTTTGAAACTCCGCAGCCAAATGATGTGTAATTTTCATATCAAAATCGGATCCACCAAGCTTTAAATCCCTTGATTCAGCTAAAACCTCAAAAGCGCCATCTTTTTCTTCTACAACTGCAACGCTAAGCGAAGTACCTCCGAAATTAAAAATGATGTATTTCTGTCCCTTCACAATCTTTCCAATCTTTTCGTAAGCGATGGATACGGCAGTAAATTCGTCAAGTATGGCAACCACATTTAATCCAGCAAGTTTGGCTGATTCTTTAATAGCTTCTCGTTGAGGCCCTGTATAATGGTAGAGAACAGCAAGTACTACTTCTGCGTCTGCGAGATCAGATACGAGATAAGATTCAGCATCCTCTTTTAATTTCGAGAAAATTTTGGCTATGAGTTCTCCAGGTGTGAACTTTGCGATCGCATCATTATACTGTACAACAATTAAAGGGTCATCGTCTGGACCACATTCAACTTTGAAAGGCCAGATCTTTATCAGATTTTGTACTTCTGGATCGTTGAACTTCAATCCGGCAATGGCCTGGATTCCATAGATTGTGTTGGAGATGTTAATCGGTTGTTGGTTTTTAGCTCTATCACCAGTCAGGCAATCTGAGCCTGAAAATGCAACATAGCATGGAGTAGTTCGGTTTCCTTGGTCGTTAGGGATAATGTTGACGAGTCCATTCTCTTCAATGCCGAGGCAAGCGTTTGTGCCTCCGATTGAGATGCCAAGGATCCGTTTTTTCGAGGAATACATTGATAGACTAGTCAGAAATTTAATATGTAAAATCTTATTTAATGAGCTTAAATAGAGAGACCTTTCGATTACCTGTCAGAAAAACTCTTAACAGAGCACTTCTTCTTTGAAAATTATAAAAATTGAGTTTAAAAACCACATATTTTAAAGTGAAGAATTGCATTTCAACATATAAGACTTAAAAATATAAGCAAGATATGCATTCTTCTCTATTATTTTGATTATACACCTGAATATTAATAAGTTTTGTCTTCAAAACACCAAGAACAAATAAATCATGGACTTGATTCTTATTCTCACTCTTAATAACTCTTAATGTTGCTTTAGAATGGAAATCTGGTCTCATTGCATTCGATTCTTCCTGCTTCAAAAATAGCCCCCAATTGAACTCTATGTGTATGGCATTTAATAGGTCGATATCAAACTGATAAATTGGGATTGCAGGCTCAGCGCAAATGAAATATTTAAAAGAGCCATTATTTTTCTAATCTCTAGGTAGGGTATCCAATTCAAATTGCATTACTATTTGTCAATACTTTATTAGGTTCCAATTATCTAACTCTATAATAAATTCTGTTCAAAATCTCGATTTCAAAAAGCAGGGCTTTCCCGTTTCTCTTACTCTTCATTCAAAACTCATGCTTTCTGAGAAACAGAAATCTGTATCAATAATGGTAGTGCTGGGAGGTCCAGGCATCGAGCAAGTCGAAGGCGAATTCAAAGTAGGGGGAGATGTCAAGGAAAGATTGGATCACGCCGTCAAAATTTTCAAAAAGAATGAAATCAAAGACAATTACGTCGCTTTTATCGTCTCTGGAGGTATCACTATCGAAAACTGTCCTTCTGAGGCAACCCTTATGAAGAACTACCTTATGGAACGTCATTTTATCAGTGAATCCAATATCATTGAAGAGCCCCTCTCTTTTACGACTTGTGAGAACGCGCTATGCATCCGAGATCATATACTAAAGCAGTACTTCGCAGATTACGCAACGGCCCAGAAAGTCCTACATGTAGCAACCTCAAGCTATCATGTGATCAGAGCTCAGCGGATTTTTGAAGCAGTGTTTAAATCAGACATAATCAGCAGATCAACTGCAATTGAAATCCATGGAGCGCCTGTCGCTGATGAAACAAAGCCAGAGAAAGTGAAATTCCTTCGGCGTCAAGAGCTCTTGACCAAGATGGATGAAGTTCAGCAGAAAGAAATGATTGAAATTGCTGAATGGCAGGCTCTTAATGCTGAAAGACTGCAGAAACGCCTCGGAAACTATTATGTCAAAGAAAAGCACGCGAAACTTTTGCCATTGACTCAATGAGTATTTGAAAATATTATATTTTTTGGTTGAAGAAGTATGTTACATTAATATTTTCGCTCTATACAGATAATGGAATTGAAAAGGAATATTAAATCAACTGTTTAGATTGAAGGTAAAATAAGAGTATCAGGGTTAATAATTAATGAGAGTTTTCAGACACCGCTGGGTTATTATTTATTGCGAATGTAAGTGGAATTTTAGTCAGAGTATGTCCAGGTCATCTGGCAGAGAATCGATGAGCAGCCATGAAGAGAATTTGAGTGCAGACGTATTTGCTATTCTGTTGTTTTAACCTTCGTGATTTTGATGTACCTGGGTAGAGAAAACCAATTTTCTGACAAAATTGTGGGTTATATTCAATTTCCGCTGCAAGGCATTAAAACATAGGAAAGGAGACGATTTGGTAAACAACGATATGCAAGTCTCTTACAAGAACCTGAAATCTCCAGGAGTGAACTCAATTTGGGTGTGTGAGCTTACAATCATTGGAAATTCCACTCCAATGGTAACGTAGCCATGTATTAATTATTATATTCTCCGATAGCCCAATTTACTCCGGCCAATGGGGAAACTTATCAATTTCAAATGAAGCTTCTTGACTTCTAATTTTTTCACCCAATCTCAGTTCACCTGGGCTTGAAAACTTTCTGCTATAGTGAAATTATTAAAGAATATTGAGGTAAATAAGCAACAATGAGAAGGATGAAGAATTGTAATAATAGTTCAGTTAAAGAGCATTCATCAGAAAGCATTAGTATGCAGAGCAAGCAGGGAGACCATCTCTATATATAATCTTTTCATTCCTTTGCATTAATTTCATTTTGGAGAGTCTAATAGCTTGTTGGGGAAAAACAAACAGATACATTTAGACGGACTTTCAGTGGCATTGTTAAACTCACATCTTAATCTAAGTCCGGTGAGCTTTGTTAAAAAATAAATTACCGCATAAAACATTGTGCTGACTCTAATTTATTATTGAAGAAGTGAAATACTGATGCAACTGTGAGCTGAGCAATTTTTCTAAATAAGGCAATCTGTATCTCTGAGGGTACAAATCACTTGGTCGACCAGTTGGTGATATTCCTTGTTAGAACCGAGTTCAAATATCTTTCATTGAAAAAAACACTATGAAAGAATATTATTAATCTGTGGAGTTTAGATTAGCTCCTCAGAACAATATGAATCTCAGCATTATCTACTCTAATACACACAAGACTAAATTCTGATTTATTATACATACCCTTCGCTGTTTTTTACAGAGCCTGAAAAATTTTTTTTTCGAAATCTATCTCACCTTACGAATGAAAGGAGCCCACTAACCTGTCCCAGATGAATGTTAAATCCTCTATTACGCCCTTTGTTAACTCTCAAACTCATTGATGTTGTTGTCTTGCTTGTATGTGATTCCACCTCAAAAATTTATATACCTCAGAATCCTTTGTTGATGTTCAAATCAATTTTTTTCTATTGGAAGTGCTCTTTACTTTTCCACGACTTTGAAAAAAATTTAAAAGCTTTTCACACTTTATTTTGGTCTTCTGGATTGTTCTTTGTGTCCGCAAGCTCTCCTTTAGAAATTAAAATGTAATTTACTGAACATGATTTTTTTTTTGAGCTGAAAAATTATTCTTTCAACTGAAACTTTTTGATTAATTTATTTTAAGACACGGGTTTTTACTAGCTTACTGTCCAGAAACTTTTCATTAAGGACATTTATCTCTCATTTTAACAAAAGTTCTAAGAGACTCTATCATAAGCATAGAAGGTCAGTAAAATTTTATGTCTTTCCAATTCAAATTTTGCATTAAGTGCGCATTCAGAGTCGATTTAACAATTTAAACGAGATCGTGTTTTTTGTCTCAATGGATCAACAAGAACTGCCTAATCAAAAGCAAAAATTGGCTCAGCAGAGCCTTTCAAACATCTCTGTCCCAGATTTTTTACTCAAAACGTACCAAATGCTTGAGGTATGTGAGTTACTTGGCTTTTTTGCTAATCTATCTCAGGATGGGAAACATTCCGCATACATTTCATGGAATAAAGATGGAACGATGATTATCATAAAGAAACCTCTCCAGTTCGCTGAAGAAGTGCTTCCGGTGTTTTTCAAGCACAGTAACCTCTCCTCTTTCATTAGACAGGTAAATTCATTGATTATTCATATAATGAAATGCTAACGCTTTATTCTTAGCTAAATAACTATAGTTTTCGGAAAATGAAGTCGAAAGACTACGAGTACTGCTTCTATCACGAGATGTTCCGCAAGGATCGAAAGTAATTCAAGTCTTTTTCATGTTGGTTAATTCTCGATCATTATATAGAGACTTGCTGAGGTATATCAAGAGGAAAAAGAGCACACGCTCAAAAAGCCAAAAGGCGACTGGAAAAAACTCAAATGCTTCCAAAAAAGCACAGGCTGCCTATAGCTCTACATATTCGGAGCCGATCGATCAAGTAATTAAAGCTTTTTCCTCTAATGACTCATCTAACTGGTGTTTTTGTAGAATAAAAAAGCCCATCCTGAGGAGAGTACGTCAGCCAAAGCACTACAAGAGAGCCAGATTTTATATTTGAAAAGGTCGAACCAAAGACTCAAAGAGGATCTCATGAAGCTACAAAACGAGGACCAATCCTTGAGGAATGTCATTGGAGTGCTAACGAATTACTACGGAGCTGAAAATGTACAAAATATTCTAAAAATGGCAGAGTCACAGAAGACGGACTTTGCCAATGGTCAAGTAATTATTTTTCCTTTGACTTCTCCTTAAAAAGTTCTTTTCTGACAGGGAAACGAGGCAAATAAGGCTGCTAACTTTCAATTTTTCGAGCAATTTCCTAACCAGTCGAATATGGCTCCATCGAATCAAGTCCCACTGCACCAGGAAGGGCAGGGCCAGGAATATATAGATTTCGATCCTTTTCATAACATTCTGCAAAATGGAAACGGCTTCAACTTTGCAAACAGTATGGTAGCGTTTTTTTGTTAATTTACTAAGTCTAACCTATTGGCAATACCAGGCTGCTGAAGGCATGGAGACCGCAGATAACTATAGCACTTCGCCTCCTCCTCATCTACAAGGAGAGCAGAGTAATAATTTCAAGTACGGGCTCAATCAGGTCCCTGGCGAGGGTAATCTGAAACAAGAAGCAGATTTCTTTAGAGAAGACCCCGACGTCAGCGGTTTTCCATACAACAATATGCCGAACTCATATTAATTAATCTTAATTTTCCTTCATCTACAATTTTCGAAATTAAGGCGGTGTTTTTTGTATTTAACTCGACCGCAACGAGTCTCTCTAATAATTCAGTCCCTTTATGCTTCCTATGAGGTAAGGCTTACATGGCGAATTAAGTGCATTTGTATATATTTAATTTAGTAATATGATAACTCACCAATCAATGTTATTTTCTCTTAGAAGAAGTTATGTCTATACTTACTTGTTCATACTCTCAATATCATATCTATCATTACCTTATCATCTAATAAATCACCTGACTACCCTTCCTATATAATACCTTCACTACATATATCTTCGGAGTTTCCCTAAATTCAAAAGAAATCAGAGCTTGGTTTTGATTTTGGGAGGATAATTCGATTTTTCTAGAGCAATAAAGAATGACGATTTATATTAGTCGATGTAAATCTGTGAATGCAGGGTAAAGCAACATAAAAAAGTAAATTTCAGAGCAAAACCTTCGTGGTTACTTATGCGGCTTCTTCCTCATCGAATTCACCTTCTTCTTCAGCGGTGGCATCTTGGTATTGTTGGTATTCAGAGACC
>ENA-UOUE01000066-UOUE01000066.1-compost-metagenome-genome-assembly--contig:-NODE-66-length-75231-cov-8.322325_pt1 | contig 75231 bp, 43 predicted proteins | sample MGYA00238146_ERZ747223 | MGnify/ENA primary metagenome ERZ747223 (study PRJEB28781, sample SAMN06268865) | compost metagenome | isolation source: single cell | place: USA: California, Emeryville, Joint... | reverse complement strand
GCGTTCGGTGATGTCTGATAAGATTATGGCAAGAGATGGTTTTTCTTGGAAGTAAGTGAACATGATTTTGATCTCAACGAGATAGTTGCTATTAGCTGCTAATGGGTCGGATGAGTCTCGCTCTACAACACCAGTGAGTAGCATGAGTTTGCCAGGCTTCAGGCGTTGAGAAGAATTTCTACTATTTATGCACCGGCTTAGCTGATTAACCAAAGACCCCAGAAAAACCCAAAAGCAGCACTGGCTTGAAGAAAGATCAAACGAACTAAAATCGAGTTCCTATCATTATAGAAACAAATTAGCTTATATATTATTCAGAACAAGAACTTACGATTTGCGAGGCAAAATGTTCAGTTCGTTTGAATCCTTTGAGCTTTATTTTCTGAAGATTTTGCTGAAGATTTCGTTCACTTTGCCACCACACACACTTCTGACTGTATCCATTCTGAAAGCTCATGCCATCTTGAAGTCCGTAAATAATCACTCCATCAGATGTCATATCGAAGATCTCTTTAAACACCTTAGATTCTTCATAGAGGGACTGCTTTTCAAGGAAATATTTCCGAGCATCACGTTCATTGGAATAAGTCAGCAGCGCTTCCAGAAGTATCATTTGAATTAACCGAACAAGCACAAATTCAGATTGGTTTTGAAGGTGAATTTGAATACCAAACCTCAAGATAATTACCAAATAGGCTGTTAACTTGAGATACCACCTAGAAATAGGACCGAAGAGAGCTACTGTGAGAAGACATTGATACCATCCCATCAGATAATTTGTGGTAGAATCGCTTGTGCCTTTATTGACATCCCAGAACTGATAGGCATAATATCCTGCGACAGCAATAAAAAAAATGTCAAAGATCCATCTTGTTATCGTTTTATGCTTGATAAGTTTTGACCATGCTTTGTATATAAACATAGCCACTAAAATCAAGATGGCATAGAGTGAAGCGTTGGTCACTGTACGTCTTATTAACACTGCGCTCCAGCCGTCTTCGCTATTTCGGAATGCAAGGTATGCGATGTATGGAGTAAATGGTAAGACTACTATCCCTACTGCCAGATTCGATTTTATGATTTTTCTCAGATAAGAGTCAATCGAAGCATGGTATTCAGTTTCGTAGGCTTTATTTTTGAAGTTGAGTAGTAAATCCATGTAAAAGCGATCAAGCTCTTTTTATATTTTTCTTCAAAATGGATAATTTAAGAATTTATTTGATTACCAGCAATTATTGGAATACATTTAATAATTCACTGACTTAATTCGAGGAGGTAAATTGAACCGTGTTCAACCCAAAGAGTTCGAGCACAGTTTTGTTACTTCTCAATGTTCTCAAACCAAATAAAAAAAAATATATATTGCCGAGCGTAAAAGCCACTTTGCTTTAAGTAAACCTTGCCCTTTATGAGGAAGCGATCTTGAGTGTATTGGATTTGATTGTGAAGGTCAACCTCGATCGGATTCACGATCCTTATTCTAGAAATTCGCAAGTCAGGAACCTCTGATATCATGACCAAGGTAGCAACATTAATTTGACAATAACAAAATCAATGACATTGAAATCATTTGGTTTATGAGATGGAACTTAATATGCTACAATCTTATTAGCGAAAACACAGAAAATTCATTTTAATCACACACAGTGAGTCATTTACCAGAATTTCGAGCTCTTCTTGCTCGCAATCATCAGAGGTATAATGAAGGTGCTGGATTAGCTCATTTTTCTGGATCAGTTCGGAGTTTATTGAGCGGATATATTTTTTTCGAATCCAAAATTACATTATCTGAGTCCAAAATTGGAAAGCCAATTAGCACCTCGAATAACTTTTTTTGAGAGCCATTAGGCGGATTCTAAAGCTCTCATTATTGAAAGAGCACGGAACAACTGTATATTTCGTGGAGTATGTAGTCAGATTACCCCAAGACTTTGATATAGAACTTCTCAAGACCTTAAAAATTTCACATAATGCTTGTCGTAGAACCTCATAAGTGAAGTTATGTAAATAAAATGAAACGCCTTGATTTGTTAAGTTCTAACAGAAAACAGAGCTCTTCTGTAATATGATAAAACTCATCAATGAACATTTCGATATATCACAAAATTTTTCGAGTGTATGAGGTTTCTACTTCTCAAGAACACTCCTGAAGAATCGATAGTTTCACTTACTCGAAATATTGGCAAGTATGATCGATCAGCTTTGCACTTTCAAATTTGTACTTTTTTTTGAGTGGAAAATTCGGAATGATGAGAATAAATCCTAAAAGATCTCAAATCGAGCTTTCATCAATTTTGAAATTCTTCCGAATTAAAAATGAATTAAATACGAACCTTTTTAAAGTTTCTGTGATTAGGAAGAACTCCAAGAAATCTAAATCTCCAGATTTGAATGTGTTTTTTTCCCTTTAGCGTGCCACACAGCCAACGATTCGCAGACAGAGTGAATAACCTGTTTTCGCATCGTTATTGTAACAATCTTTAGTTTGTGTACCTTGATTCTGAGAGGTTCTTAAATAATTAATTGTCTATATTTTTAATTGAGTGAATTGTGATTTAATCAGAAGTAAATTAAAATTTTTGCAGTCTGGAGTTTAAGAATTACTGATACTTCCACGTTTTTTTGGCACACTGTCCTATCTATTCAGAGCTTTAATGCTCTCTATAACGGTTCTCGTGGAAGTCACTGGATTCCGCTCGCAAACACTGTTTTAATCACCTCAACAACATGTAAGGCTTCAAACTCACCTAACCAGAATAGGAGAAAGAAGCTTGTTCATTTAATTTTCAAGAAAAAAAATTTTTCATTATCTCGTCAACAAATTTTCTGTTGCTATTATATGAACACATCGTAAAATGATGGTCTTCTCGGTTGTATGTCAGTAATATGAATCCCCCTGCAAACCACTGCAGCTGTGTAACAAAAGTTCTTTGAAGAGAGCTATTCGAATTCTGATAATGATTGTATCTCAAATTTTTCGAGTAGATATAACCATACAGAACTTCCAGAATATTCTTTCCTGGGCTGTGGCAGCGAAATGAAATTTTTCAGAGAGAGACCTCACTCACACATTAAGAAACTATCTTTCTCCAATGAGTTTACTTCTGGCATACTTTCATACAATTAATAACAGCAAACTCACTATATGAACATCTCAAAAGCCAGAAATTAATCAGTGAGAGATATTTCATATTTTGAGCAGAATTTCTTGGGAATTAATCAATACGGAGAGAAGATAGGATAGCTAAGCACCATGTGAAGAGAATCCTCAGAATAGAAGAATTTCGGACTCCTCTCTCTAATTTTCAAAAGCATAGCGTCCTTCGATAGTAATCATTGATAGATTTGCAGTTGAAGATAAGTTTCAAAAGGGTGGAAACGCTTTACTGATTGTTTTAAATAAAAACTTAGTTTGATAGTTCTAACTCACAGCATCTATGATAACTCAAAACCCAGCTCTTCGGGAAGAAAGAACTCAAAAACCTCGTCAAGAAAATGAAGCTAACGAAGAATTGTTGTCAAGGAACTTATTTTATAATCAGCGTGTGCTTCGAGCACTACAATATTTGCACAATCAACTACAAAATGCATCTGAACGCATTGCTGAAGAGGTTAGTATAGAAGGGAAGCCATCTAAAGATATGTATCTTCCAAATGAATTGATAAAGATGTTTAATGGATTGGAAATCCACAGTCTACGAAAAGCATTCTCAAGATATAAAACTGGAATTACTAAAAGTACGTTCGTCCTGGTTGGATTGAGCGTTCTGGACTACAAACTTGAACAGATTATCCAATTTGTTAAAGGAAAGCTGGAGCTCTACACATCACTAGCTCAAATGAAAACTCTGAAAACATCGGCTAAGCACACCGACTCTCTGATTTCCTTTGAAGATTTGATCTCTTACCTTTATAAAATGGAGACACTCTTCAATTCTAACGTCTCACTCTCTCATGAGATTGCGAAAACGTCAGGTCTGAAGCGATTTGGTGCCTCAACTTGTTTTTATGATTCTCATCATCATGATAATCCGATAAAGATCGCATGCTATGACTCCCTTCACAAGTTAATCTTCTGTTTGGAAGACTCTAGCAGCTTCATTCAAATCTACGATTGTAAAGGTAATCTAATTAGAAAACTAACGACAGACAATAGCAAGCACAGATTCGACAACATGTTAATCAATAGCTTCACTTGGTCAAAGAAAGAACAGAGGCTCTGTTTATGCTGCCAGGATCAAACAATAAGTTTCTTTGAATGGAAAGATGGATTCAAAGCTGAATATGTCTATCAAACAAAAATCCTGCAAGTGAGAGTTTGGTACTTAGAAGAATATCAATTGTGGCTTTTCAATGATGTTCAAGACACGGTATCATTTTGGAACGAAGAAAAAAGGCAACTCGACCCAATCAATGTAAATATTGGAGCTGCCTTATCAGATGTTGTCTCGATGCCGAATTTGTCCCTCCTCGTACTTGCTGCTTTTAACAAAAAACTTGTGCTATGGAATATGAGGCTCAAATGTAAATTTATGGAAATTCCTTTGACCGATACTTCTGCTCATACTCTTCGTTATTATCCTGGAACAGGCTACTTATACGCTGCCACTTTTGACCAAACTGCGAAGGTTTATCAAATAGATAAATCGAAAGATTACACGATCGTTGCTAAATTAGATCATACAACCTCAATCACGGCTATGGAAATGATCACAGAACTTGAGCTATTGCTGACCTGTGACGGGAGCGGAGTGATCAAATCATGGGATGTAAGGACTTTCAAATGCATTCAGTCACTCAAACTCCCAAATAAAATAAATATCGGACAGATCCAATATCTTGCAGGAGAAAATATGTTCTTCTGTGTGACAAACAGAATCCAATTTTTTCACTTCGGATCAAAAGATGACCGCAGTTCACAAGATTATAGAATATTACCAAACATCGGCTATGATAAAAATTGCGGGAAAATTATTGTTGGGACACCATTTGATTTACGGAGTTTCAATCTACGGTATGGAGTACTTGTGGATCTCTTCGATAAAGAAGGGTATATGATTGAAGATAAAATTGTAAACTTCATCTTCAGAAAGGAAGATGGCAAAATAATGTGCTTAACAGATAAAAATGATTTAATGAACCTCTGTGCACTTGAGAAATCTAGCAGGAACACCCTCAGCATAACAAAGCTATTTCCAGAAAATCAGTTGAAATTCGTGCATTATATTCAAAAGTATCACATTGTCATAAGCTGCTCAGCAGCAAAAATAAAGTTCCATAAATTTGAACAGAATACCACTATCACGTTTCTGAGAGAAGTTTGTTTTCCTGAACAATATACGATAACTGGAATTTCGGTGAATACCCGAGCAAATTTTCTTGTGGTAGTTTTGAATTCGATGTTTGCGGTCTTCTTGGAATTCGAAAAATGTCGTATTCTCGGTTGCTATCTGAGTTATGTACCAGACTCAGATGAAATAGTAGAGTCTTCTCAAGATGGACTGCATGCTGAGACAAAGAGAATAAGCCGTCGTGTGAAGAAATCACCTTCTCGAGTTTACCCTGGTTCTCCAAAATGCATAAAATCTCCTATAAGGCTCTTTAAAACAGATCAAGTATCAAGATTTGACCCTGGAAAAGGTTCATTTGAATCGAAAGCCGATGAAGCTCTGGGTCTAATGTCTCCCTTCAATGTAAATAGGGGTACTGCGGTTAGAAGGAAGATATCAGTTTCGCCAGCTCGCCATGTGGCTCTCTCACATACAGATTATGATGCCATGGTTATGGAAGATTTAGGCAACATCAGTCACTTATTATGTCTAAAATACTACAATTGCTGCTTGACAGTAGATAATGACAATCAAATAATGCTCTTCGAACCTGCTGACTTTCCAAAAATTAAAAGCAAAATTCGGTTAATTTGGCAAGATATGCCGATCAGTTCTGCATTCATAAGTACCATAAAATGCAAAAGAATTTCCAAAAATGAATCAAATCACAGCTCTGAATCTTTGAATGAAGCGCGAAGTGGGAAAGACTCTTCAAAGCTTTCAAATCTTCTCGTAGAAAGCAAGAATCTATTCGAAACGATTGAAGAGACAGAATCTTCAACAGGAAAGATAACTGTTAATGATGATCAACATTATCTGATGCTTGGAGATTCAGCCGGTCGAATCACAGTTGTGGAATTGACAGGAATTGTATCTCATAGTTTTACACCTCTTCCTCCTCGGGGATCTTTTAACCCTTATTATAAAGCAAATTCAGTAATAAAAGATCAGGAAATTACCAACATAGTGGATCTGAGCTGGAATCACTACTGTTCAGAAAACTACCCTGTTCAGTCTCTTCATTTGACTGAGAAAAATTGCAAGAATTGGCAAGCACATCGTGGAGAAGTTACTTCATTAAAAATGATTTCCTATGTTAAAGATATCGTGATTTCAATTGGAATAGACATGTATTTAAGAGTTTGGAGCCTACAAGCCGAAAAACTTTGCGAGCTCTCGCTAGCTACAATGAAATACAATCGATGGAATCTATTAGATTTCCCGCTAGAGCAAAACAAAACAGAAATGTCTGTGATAACTGAGTTCATCAACGAACTAGAGAGTTGCTATCCTGATTTAAGAGAGAAAATGAGCTCGAATAGCGCGAATGCTCTAACTGTTAACAGAGTTAGCCAGCCTACCTCGGTATTAATCGAGAGTAACATCCAAAACAGTCCATTGCAATCACATAATTATAAGGAGCCGATATCCCAACGGAGATTGAAGGGCGAGAGGTCTGGGCTTTCAATTTCGGTTGAAGTCGATGTTGAGCAGAGAATACAAAAAGAATTTGAGCGCTTGCGCAAAGATGAACAGAGAAAACGAGAGGAGGAATATAACTATAGTCTATTTGAGAAGGTATTATTGAATTCTCTTGCCGAAAGAAACCGCAATGCTCACAATGGCTCTCTTCCTTCGGTCGAGCGCACTATCAATTTCGAAAAAAAGCTCGATAACATTGCTAATTCTTTCATTTCCTGTCAGAGCATTGTCCAAGAAGGCAGGAAAATTAATAGAAGGCCTCTTCCGCAAATTAATAGACGCTCGAATCAAAGCTCTATTCACCTTCCAAACAGAAAAAATTTAAGTCTTGATTATCAATCCACTAGCAGAGACAACACCTCAATTACAACCGACCGGATAGAGTCTCAAAATAGATTCAGCACGGATCAGTCATTCGATCTGAAAGCACTCAAGCGAACCGATGTTAATAATGTAAATGATGAGAAAAAATTGGTTGCAAGAAGTGAGAGATATAAATTATCAGGGCGTTCTGGTCGGCAAGAAAGTCCAACTGATAACCCATTATCATCTAGGAGAGATCTAAGATCGCAGCGGTATCATAAATATTCGGGGAGCCTGGAATTTGAGCTAAGAAATCCAAATTTCAAGCAATACTATTGTGACGTTTCAAATAATTCGGTGAACTCAAGGAATACTAATCAAAATGACATCACTTTAAACTCAGAAATTCGAGGTAAAGATTGCAATTTATCTACAAGACAATTAAACCAGAAGTACCAAGACAAACTCCAAGCAGTAATGAAAAAAGATCAAGCAGAAGAATTTGCTCTATTTGATTCCGAGAAGCTCAGGACGAACCGTGAAACCAGACAATGTATCCTTAAAGAATTGGATTCAAAGCTGAAAAAAATCCAGAATCTAAACAGTAACATAAAGCTTCAGAATAATCATAGGTCTGCAGCGCAGTTGAATGGCATTGCTCGCACAATCAATTCTGGAAAGCTTCCGAGTCTTAAGCACCTGAACAATATTTCTACAATGATTTCTCCTACGGACAGGAGCTTTCTTACTAACCACCGCTCAATTCATGAAGGCACGCCGATGAGTAAAGACATCCCTAAAATTCATAACCAAAGCCACTTTTCAAATGGAGCGATCAAAACGGATAGAGATTTATTTCAAAAGCTGGTTTCCGACAGAAGTTCGTCAAGGTTTATTTTTCAAACTGATGAAGATGTAGGGCGAATCGAAAACTAAATCGGAGAAAAGCTTTCTGCCATGACTTGGGAAATCTTCACATTAAGATTGACACTTTTCTCTTAAAAGATATAAAGAAATTATCCAAACATCTACTTGGAAGATGGGCTCAATCTTGGCTAATACACAGAAATTCAAAAAAACCAGCAGAGTAAAATAAGAATGATCCATTGATATTATTCTATTTATGGTTGCTATATATTTTCCCAAGAATGAGAGGGAAGCATACTTTTGACTACACAAGTTTTATTCTCAGACCCTTAAATGTGATGTATAATAGCAGGATAGCGTAAAAGCTATGGCTTTTGAGTTCAGAGTTACTCGTTGCTCTGTGTATATGTTTGTTGAAAATATCGCTGTGAGTGCCACACGATCTCAGTACTGCTTGCCAGCGAACTTTTTTTATCTGATCTCAAAGACCTATAATGATGTGAGCAAAGAAAAAAAGCTTCTTGAAAATTGTCGAGAATTGTAAGAAATCGGATTTTCATATTCTATAGAGAAATAATAGCACGTTGAGAGGTAAAATTCCATTGCTCCAAGTTTTTTAGTATGTAGAATCCATTGATACTTAAAGTAGCATGGCTTCTTTAGATGTATGTATGGATATGTGCAATGCTTGATCTTCAAATTTACTATTATGATCACTCGACTTCCTACGATTCTTCTAAATTTGGAGTTTAGTTTAGAGTAGTCAGATTCTTTTATGCGATTTATTTTCCAATGTAGTTATCTTGAATAGATTTCAAAACGGCTGGGAAAAAAATTTATTAAAGTATTATCTCATAATTTTTCATTAACTTCTCAAATGAATCGAATTCGATAGATGAAATAACGCGGATAAAACTTAAATTTTTTAGAATTCTTAAGTGGAACTCATTATTGAATAAAAATAAACTTTTATCATGGATCGCTGTATAAACGAGAAAAGGTCAGCTTGTTCCTCTCACATTTCTCTAATCGGAAAACTAGTTCGAGCAAAAAGCAGCTATATTTAGCCTTGGAAGGTGCTTTGATTTGTCGGTCATCATTACCTACAGCATTGCCAAAGGTAACCGCTCAGGCAAATGAATCACTTTGTCTTTGGTCTCAAATAAAAAATTTCAGCTTGATGAACAGATCAACATATGCCATGGGATCGTCGCTCGGCCAGGGCTGAGAAAATTCCTTGACAGTGTGATAAAGCATTATGATTTACACACTTACTCTTCGAATCAAAAAGAGGTAACGTCTTACTGGCTTTTCACAATAAGTTTGCATCGGGGATGTTAGTGCACTGAAGCTGCTCTCACTACTCTTGGAGTTCGCAGTTATTTTACCACTATTATGGACAAAACTACGTTCAAAAAGGCTAAGAAAATGTCTTTCGAGAGTATTGACAGTTTGAGTCAATCACAGAGCAGCAGAATTTTTGTCGATGTAACTATTGTCGATTGTTTAGTGCATTAATGTACTCAAATAGGATTCATTGAATCAGTTTATTGATGATTTGTCACAAGCGCTTGTTATACAAACATTTAATGGAGATCCGAGTGATGAAGAACTATTGAAAATAACTCCTTTCTTGATTGAGTTGGCATCTCACTCCGATGTGAGACCCGTCGCAGTAAAATACGAGAGATACAATCAGGACTTTCTCCTCAGCATATCAAAATCCGCTCAAAATGATAAAAGCAATGATCTATTGCAATGTTTTCAGGATGAAATAATTCAGGCCAAGCCGGAGCTGAGTCAGAAAGTGAGAAAATTCATACTTGAGAGAAAAACGACTGAGAGAGATGAACTCAATCCGAAAAGTAGCTTCTAACTTGATTATACTGATTTAGAATAATGATCAAATTTTAGTGGGCCAAAAAATTTCGATTGGTCTCAAACCTAATAACGAAAGCGAATCATCAAGTTTACAGCAGCCCCTTACACCAAGGTCAAGCTTTCAGGGTTTCCTGAGTCGAAGTCTTTTGGGAGCTAATCATGGAGTAAACGAAAACTCTGCAAACTCAGAAGAAGAGGCGCCTCCTTCAGAAAGCACACTCGAAACTCGTGCTGTGACCACTAATTCGTAAAATTCAGTTTTTCAACTCGATGAAAATTTCATTGTTGTTGTTGCATATTGCTTCTGTAAAATAGTAAAATCAAAAATCGAAGTTCAATCTTGGTTTCTATTAAATTCATATTTCAACTTGTATTTACATACATGTTATCGTTTGAGCGCAAAGCTGTCAATAATACGTATTCATTGATAGCCAAGAAGAATTTTTCCGACGGTAGGAATCGCAGTATTCATGAAAACACTCTAAGTACAACCTCAAATCCAGCTGATTCCAAATTCCTCAATCCCATATCTTTCGTAAGCTATGTTAATCGCGTTAAGTAGTGAGGTTACATTCTCCAGACAGAAATGTCACCAATAATTGATTTTAATCAGTTAATTTTGTGAGTGTGTACCTGCAAACTATTTCCTTCAACCTTTCAGAGAAATCACCTATGCTCGGTACTGAATATCCTTAGCAATCTCATTTTTCGAAGAAACAATCGCTCTCATCAAGATTTTAAAACTGATGTTACTAGTGAGCAATCCAATTATGCGTCAAAGAAAAAAATTACCTATTTTGAATTAATTGATTGATTTCTTGCATCAGATAAGGCATTTCGATCGCAGATAAGATCTGACATTCAGGAACTTCAACTCTGATAGCCTCACCTCAAATTATATCTGCTGAAGACTTGGCCTTGAGAACAAGTGAAAGCCTCTTAGTGCGATTATCCATTGATCGAGAGTTAACATGACTTAAGATTCTACCCATTTCAGTTTGACATTAGGTTTCTTAATTCAGGAGATATCATCTTACTTTTTCCGAACTCTCTCAAACTCTCAAATTCAAAGGAATTATTCCTGCTCCAGAAATCAATAACTTTATATTGCTCTGATGCCTTCTTCCAGGTTCAGACTCAATAATTACTAAAAATTTTAAATGGGGTTTTTCTTTATTTTAACAACATAAAGTAAATAAGTTAGATTGGTTTGAGGCCTGCTTGATTCAATAAAATGCTCAAAATTTATCATTTGTAGCAGATTTATGTATCAAAATCGCTCGTAACAAAATTGTCAGATTTGTAGAGTACTGTAAATAAATTATCAACTTTTGATTTCAATGAGGGGCATGAAGGACAAGAAGCATCTTATGCTTGATCTGGATGAGACTTTGATTTGTAGCTCTCCAATGCTGACATCTCTACCAAAAATAAACGTTTTGGTAGCCATTTATTTTTCCTTTGCTTTGTTTATCAAGAATTTTGATAGATCAAGCACGATGGTCGCACAGTGATGACTTTTCCGAAGGTTGTGATGCGTCCTAATCTCATAGAATTTCTCAAAGCGGTTGAACCCCATTACAATCTCCATATCTTCACTGCAAGCGAGGAAGATGTACATTTTTATTCGCTGTGACCTCTTTTTCACCAAAATGCGCTTAGTACGCTTCAGCAATTTTAAACAGACTTGGTATTAGAGGCATGTTCTGTAATCTTTTCCCAAGAAGCGAATGCAAGAACATCCATGGTGTTCATGTCAAGGACCTCAGTGATTTGCCATTCCCTGCAAGTGACACGATTCTGATTGACGTAACACACCCTATTGTGAAAGTAGCATCAACTCATTTGTTTCAATAAGGATATGACGCATCAGATCTTAAATCAACCTGATCAAGCGATTCTTATTCGGCCTTTCTATGGAGATCCTATGGACAATGAACTTATGAAACTTGTTCCTTTTCTTATCGAGCTCTCTAAGTGCAGTGATGTGCGGCCAGTAGGATGGAAATTGAGACAGTTTCAGGATAATGGCTGTATTCCAACCAAATTCAAAAAACCTCTATTTCAGCGTGTACTCTCTGAGAGACATTCCGTTTCACCTAAGAATCGATCATCATCTCCAAAAAACGGGAAAAAATCTAAAGGAAAAAAAGATAACAAAGAGAAGAAAGTAATAAACGAACGGGAGACGGACACAAACAAAAAGTCTTTTTTCAGATCATCCAGTGTCAATAATCAGAGTAAGATGCCTCTTTGAGTTGCCAATGCTAATTTTAAATTTTTTTGTAACTGTAGAAATTCGTGGATTAAAAATCAAGCCTACTGGGGTCTCCTCACCCAAAGCAGCTAATGAAGTGAAAGCAAATACTAAGTTGAATGAATATATTGTAACGGCTCCCATAAAAATGAAATTTGCACTATTGAAGCAATCAACAAAAACGGAACAAGAATCCAATGATAATGACAATGATGGAGAAGACAATTCAGACACTGAAGAATGCAATTTAGGTTCTGATGATGAAATACCTCCCTCTAGCAATCCTTCTGTGACTCGACATCTGGGTTCAAGCACATTAAAGCTCTCCTTTTTTCATTAAAAATAATACTTTTATAAGAATTTTTTATTAAATGCGGATGCAAAGCTTCCAAATATTCAGGATTTGAGTATGCTTTGGTTGCTTTCGCATTGTCGATATGTTGCTTACTGGTAGTATTTTTTCTTGTGTAATATTAAAAGTCTTTTTGAAAATGCGTATGAGTATGTAAATCACTGGCCATCATACAAAATAAAGAAGTTCCTACTGTTTACATGAGATAAATTGGCCGTGTAAACGTATCAGATACATGATGGAATTTAATGAGTTATCGTAGATGGAGCGTTGTATAAATTTGGGTGAACTGATAAAATTAAATAACAAAGGAAGGAAGCACAAGCAAGTATCACAATTAATTAACTTCAACCAGATAACTAACTTTTCATGGTCAAATTCATTAGCGTAATTTGGACGATAAATATAGGCAAGCTTAAGAACTCTAAAATACGACAAAATTACTTTCAATCAATTATTTTGCGTTTAGAATCTTGTTTACTCACTCTTGAATTGTTATTTTCTCTGCTTCATTTTTATGTTGATGTTTTATACTTTCAATAGTTACTAACTTATGAAAATCGGTTTCTACAATTACTTTGTCTTACGAATGGATATTTCAATATGAAGTTATGAAATCATATTGAAGATCATTATTCATTGGATTCATAATATCATGCAAAATTTCCTCATTTTGCCTTTAAAAAAAATAGAAATTTTAATCATCGTCCTTGTCAGCGGCTTCAAGCACTGCGGATTTTTGAATTGGCATAAACTCTATAGATTTGGCCTTCAAAAGCTCCTTTACTCTCTTTTCAATAGCATTGCAGTCGTTAATGTTTTTCTTCTGGATGTAGATTAGGTAGTTCAAGTAAGCATAAACATTATGCTCAGCGTAAACATGAATTTCCCATCCATTACCCCTAAAAAACAAAATTCATTTAGAACTTGTTTAATTGAAAATCAGCTTACTTTGTATCAAACTCGTATTTATCCAAGCCGCAAATGAAGCACTTTCCTCGAACATTATTTTCCCTTTCTTTCTTTTGATCTCGGAGCTCAGCGAAGGTATCGATGATAATACCTAAAAGCATTTAAGTTATAGCTTATGAGAAGTATTGTCGAAGTCATACCGAAAACGATATTCAGCAGGATGATAATACAGAATATGAAGAATGTGAAGTCGTAGAAGTATTTGCCCCAATATTTTGGATCACCTGGAATCAATTTAGCAAATGTGAACAGTTATAACAATTTTTACCATCCATTTCTACAGGATCCATGGCATCTCCAACACCACCACCGTTCCTCAGACCGACATTAATGATACTTGTGAAACAGTGGAAAAGTGAGTCACAGTATAGGCCATTTTCGCTAGTCTGAAATAGGTAATTGCGATTAGTTGATTTGTAAAAGGAGAAAAAATTTACGAAGTTTTCTTCGAAGTACAAGTAGCCGAGTATCGCGTAGAAATACATGACAATTCCTCCAAGAACGCAAGTTTTGAACAGCTGAGTCAAGTTGAGAGTCACAGAGCGAATAATATTTCTCAGATCTTCTGAAGTCTTGATGATATCCAGCAAAAGGGCCGCATAGAAGAGTGGGTGCAAGCACGTAGCTAACAGTGAGAAAAGGACGTACACCAAGTTATAGAAATTTTCGAGGTCGGTACATATTCTCCAGAATTTGGTTCCGAATCCTGGCACCGTTTTATTCTTCTCAGCCTCCAAAGCGCGGGCTTCTTGATACTCTGCAAAAATGTTTTTAATTCTTTTGACTAGATCGGTCGTGTTTCTTTCGATAGCAAGATCATTTTTATACTCTAGACTCAGAGCCTTGCTGCTTAACATCTGCTTTCTGGAACGATAAACAGAGATGGGGAATCTCTCCAATGCGCAGAAGAACAATGAAATGACAGCAACGATAGACTGGATGATTGACAGAATAGCAAACGTGATGTCGGCCCATTGAGGAATGTCTGCTGTGTCGAAAGCGACGTCAATGGGTGTTTCTGCCTCTGGGTCTCTGATGAACACAATCAAGATAACAATATTACAGGCAATGACAAAGAGAAAAGCAATGTCTTTGAGGAACCTCCAGTTTTTCGTGAACCAACTGACCATTGAGAATCGAGCAATCTTTTGTCTGTGCTCCATCTCTTTCAAATATCGGTCGACATTCATGACCAAATGTTCAACTCGTTCGTTGTCAGAGTCTCTAGGTGCTTGGTAAATGAGATGATGTTCGATATTTGAAGTGACGAAATTGCAAACGAATGGAATTTGGAAATACTGTTTCTTTGGTTCTTCGTCTTCGTTTAGAATCTCTACAGATTGAACGTAAGTTTTGAAAAATTCAATCGCCTCATTCAATAATTTTCGAGCTTTGAGTTCCTTGTATTGGTTATATTCCTCCTTCTCCTCTTCTTGTCTCTTCTGTTCTTCAGGGTTAACCAATTCAACCAGCGCAGTACCCTTTTTCATTTTAGATCGGGCTATCGGCTTTATTAACCGCTCCTGGATCGGAGAAGCATCGTTTGTTTTATCATGCTTTAACAAAGATTGAGATACTTTTCCTTTTCCAGAGTCTAAGTCTTCCCAAGGGCTATTGTCCTTGCGATATTTGATTTCCGAAGTTTTTCCGTCGGCTGGAGATTTATTATCTGCGGGAGATCCAACACCAATCGCAGGTTCTTGAGGATGTGGATGTAAGGGGGATGCTAAGGAGTCATCTCCGACGTTGCGATATCCAGGGTGAATTTTATTCATTTTACGAGTCAAGCTATTCATCTTGACAAGTTTTTCTCCATCCTCGTTGTCTTTGTCCTTAAATTTCTTTGAAAATTTAGCCAACTGTGCGACTTCATTTCTTGACAGTTTTTTTATCGAGTAGACATTGGCGAAGGCTTGTTCTTGTCCGAACTCTTCCTTAACCAGAGTAAAGAAGATGTGTATGTCGAAACCAGTCTGTAAGATGTTAAACTCATTTGGTGACAGTTTCTCTTGATAGTAGGTTTGAATATCTTTCTTTTGGACCTGATCCTGATAGATTTTGAGGAATTGTTTCTTAAGGTTATCCAAAGAAAGGTTTGAAAGAATCTTTTTCTTTACTTCCCTGTTGGGATTCTCTTCGAAAATGGCTAGCAAGAACTGTATCACATCAGAGAAGAGATCCGTTTGCAGTCCTTTCAAAGATCTTTCGCCTTCTTCATCGTCATCATCGTCATCCTCGCCGCATTCAAACGAAATCTCCAGATTAGCTATGGTGCTGATGAACTCAAGAAGATGCTTTTTCTCTCCTAATTCAGCTTGGTTCATTTCGCAGGGGCCCAAACACGTATCTGCCAAAGTTTGTAAAGTCTGACTGATAATTCTAATAGCATCTGGGTTGCTTAGCACTTTCTCATCAGCTTGTTGAAGGGTAACCAAGAAGACAGCAATCTCGCTGATGAGATTGATACTGACTTGACTAGATTTTCCCTCACCAGTGTCTTGGTCTCTCAAGAAATTTTGGAAGTCAGTGTACACATTCTCGCAGAATAGTTGAACCAGTTGGAGAAGCTTGCGAGTTATTTCCAGCTGACGCAGTTCATCGGCGATCATACTTTCTGGCTGGCCAGGAATCTTTATTTTGTTCCACCGCACCTCAACGTATCGCTCTTTCTGGGTTTTAATGTACATATAGTTTGTGATGTACTGATAGAGCTGATCTTTAATGAAATTAAAGAAACTAAATCTCAAGTTTCCTTCCTTCAGCCTCTCAAGAATCGCTGTTTGCACAGCCCGATTACCTCTGTGGAGCGAGGCAATCAATACGTCCGTTGCGTTTTCAAGCAATACTAAATCGGTTTCTTGAACATACAATTTTATGCACAATTCTGTAATTTCGGCACTGTCAAGCAAAGTTTGAATCTTCTTGAGTTTTCGATCTGCTGATTCGACACTCTTTTCGAATGTAGCCTCATCTACGCCTTTCCTGCGCTTAATTGTATAATCGTATTTTGCAAGGAGGAAACTAATGATTGTGAGGAAGAGAACCTTGTACTTGGGGCTTGAGAAAGCATCTCTCATTTTACTAATTAACATTTTAATTTCTAGTTCTTGCTTTTGTTCAATGTAATGTTCGATCTTTTCGTGGATCTTTTCAACAAAATCTTCGATCTCTGTATTCTCTTTGACTTCGAGACAATATGGAGCAATTTTTTTCAGATATTCTTGAAGTTTTTTATTGATCTGAGACAGCTCTGGTTTTGAGGCCCCACCCAATTTGATCTCCATATTTTCTTTTATCATTCCCAGGAATTTAGGTTTATCCTCATTCTGCATCTCATTCTTCAGTTTACGGAACACTTGTTTTGAAAGTACTATGAACTTCGCATCCTTTCCATTTTGAAGTTGGAGTATTTCGGCAAATCCGTCAACTTGGTGTTCCACGTTGCTTTTGAGGAATTCTTTAATAATAATTTTAAACTGAGGAGTCGGGATTTCATCATCAAATTCACCAAAGAGATTGAAAAAGTCTTTAATTGAGAGTTTCTTTTTGATAACAACCGCTTTGATCTTTCTGATCATAACACTAACTGGATCATGAGCTACTGCTTTACTTGGGCTGTTATCAGGCTCTTCAAGATCATGAAGCGGCGAAACATCTTCATTGACGTCTACTCTCACACCGTCGGAGCGAGCATGATAGGTCTTGCCGATTTTTATCACTTTCTTGCTGGGGAAGCTGTTGATACACTCTGTAATCAGAACGTTAAATTTATTGAAATTCATGTTGTAGGTGGCTTCTATTTCAGAGAGGACTTTGCTTATTTGCTGAAGCACTAAGCGTATGTTGGCTAGAACTCCAGAAAGAGTTTCATCCATGATCCAACCACGATTGCTATTGATTTCTTGGAAACAGTCAATGATGAAATAGAGCAGACCATCTCGACGAAGGTCCCACGATTTGCCTGAGCAGAGATAGTCCCAGTACTCAGAGGAGTCCTCGACAATTCTCTTATTGTCAGTGAGTTGAGCTAATCTAGGATCTTGTGATTTGATGCTGCTTTTTTCTTCTTTCTTTTCGGATTCAGGAACTCTATTAACCTTGAAGTTCTGCAATTTTATGCGATCTTCTTGAGCTTTCCTTTTCTTTTCACCTGTTTAAATGAATTCGATTATATGAAATGTTTTTATAGATTGAAATTACCGTTCTCGACCTTCAGATCAGCCAACCCTTCGAGATACCTTCTATACAGTTGAAGATCAGGTATTACAACAGAATTGAAAAGTTCTATGAGATTTTTCAACTCGAAGTCATCGTTGAGTTTGTCGAAGTTGCTGATATAAACCTACGTGAATCACGAATTTAGAATATGGAGACTCTCAAGTGTTGGATTACATGAAACAAGCTGCGGAGATAGGGCTTTTTGAGCAGGAAGGGTGTTGTTGGTTCCATGAGGCAATGCTTGAATTGGTCATAGCCAAGGATTTTCTTTGCTTGTAGAACTCCGATCTTCGATTCATAGGCCAGATTCGCGAAGAGGACAAAGAAATCAACTCGAAACTTAATTTGGGTCACCTTTTCGCTTTTCATCTTTTCGCCTCTGCGTTCCGCCGCGTCTTTGGATTCATTGATTTTTGGCTCGATTACACCACTTACTGCCTTGTTAAATAGGTGGTTCTTCATCAGGTTTGCCATTATTTTTCGTTGGTTATCGTTGATGGGATTGCGATAATGATCGAATATGAGAGTTCGCAGAATAACCAAGTACTGGCAGTGATAGGGCTCGATTTGCTCTAACTCTTCATAGCCATTCAGAATTTCAAAAATATATTTGATCAATTCGGAGCACTCGCTTGTTTGCTTAATTTGGGAGTAAAGGTTTGCAATCAGTTTTGTGACATCGATGTTTTTGGGAATTAATGAGAGAAAAGTGTAAACTGAAGGCAGCAATTCTTGTTGCGAGGTACCATTTTTATATGTGGTGTAGGCAAGGAATTTAATAGCCACTTGGAATAACTCTGCACAATCTTTGTCTTTATCCTTTGGGCCTGCCGCGATTAGCTCAGATATCTTCTTCGGTACTTCTAGAATTCTAATGATATTCTGCATCTTTGAAAACAGCCTTGGTTGGTTTTTCCTCTCACGGAATTTAGCGTTCAAAGTATTCAGAACTTTTATGATTTCTCTTGTTCGGTTCTTGTGGGCATTCTAGAAGATATCAGTTTAAATCAAACAAGCCAGTCAAAATAATAATTTTTACAGCGTCAATTTTATATCCTCCATTTAGCAATACGTTGTCAAGGAGCAGCTTATCAACATCGTGAGTAAATTGTTCAAGATCGACGATCTGCTTTGGTGTCGGTGACAACTCTTGAAGAATTTCATAATCTTTTTCATCTGCAATGAGTTCAATCTTCATAAGCTGATTAAACAATGCTTCCCTCTGGAGTAGGATGTTCTTCAGGGTTGCCGTAAGTTTATTTCCAAGTTCTTTGTCCCTGTCAGCGATTCCGAAAAGGAAATTAAGAAGATAGATACAACCGGGCAGTCTTGCCGCCTGATCTGCTTCAACTACCTGATGTATCATGAAATCTGCCATTAGATTATCTTGCTTTGGAGCAGTGTTCGATTTGATACTATCAGAAACATTTCCTTCTTCAAATAACCCCAGATTTGTTGGTATGTTAAAACCATTTGCATCAAAAAGTTCCCTGAAAAACCTTTTTAAATCCATCTCATCAGAGTATCTGCTAGGATTTGGATTATCCTGGCTGGTTCTGAAATTTTTGAGACTCGATACGAGTATATAGTTCAATTGCAAAGTACCAATCAGTTCCAAAATAGAGAGTGAGTTGTCGTAGATGGTATAGAGGAGCTTTCTTAAATCTCTTGGAGTGCTAGGCTGAGTAAAATTGGATGCGATAGTATTGAAAAATTCTGCGATCCAGTATTCTCTGTTGAGCTGTTCCTCTCCCCAATTATAGTTGCTGAAAATGTGAAGGATGACACAGATGATCTCATGATCAATTTTTTTATTTGTTTGTCCAAACTCGATGTAAGCCCTGCTGAGAGACAGCATGCTATTAATGTATTGGAGTTTATTTCGGAGTTCGGACTCACTTTTATAGATAACAACATCATCACCATCAAAGAAACCTTTCTTTTTGTCCATGATGCCATGGCTATTTTTCCAGAACTCACGCACATATAGTAGAATATCTTGAATTCTTTCAGCAGCCTGACGGACTCCTTCTTTCTCAGAAGCAGAGGTTGGTGAGAGATTAATCCATTCATAAGTGTACCCTTCCAAATTTTTAGTTTTAATTTCATCCCATCTATTCATACCAAGTGGAGACAGTTAGTAATTTAGAGTAGAGAATAAAAGTTATTTACATATAGCAGCGACTAATATTCTTGGAGATCGATTGGAATGGCTTGACGTTGATAAAAAGAGCTTCGTAAAGTAAAATGAAAGACTTTTTGACTTTTAGATTTATCTCTTTGCTCTTGATGCAGTGGGAGACCAACTCATAATCAAGCCCAAGTCCCTCTATTTTTTGAAGAGCATGCTTGTTGCGTCCATGGAAGAGACTGTAGTATAGGTTCAAAGCAGCAACAATATACTCCAAAAGTATATCTATCTCTGGGACGGATTCTCCTAATTTGCAAAGATGTTCCAAGGAGTAGTACAATTTTCCATGAAGGGAAATGGATTTGACTTCATTCTTTTCTCCTAAGCCATCTTTTCCGAGAACTGGATTCCCCTCAACGAAATCAGCTTCACTGACCTTTCTATCTTTACCAAAACAGACATACACTGAATTTCCGGAGTTTCTCTCCTTGTGTAGGTGGAATGACACCAAACTCTTCAGAAGTGGACTGCTGTTCGGTGAATAGAATTCATTTATCACTCGGTCTTGATATTTTGGAATCCCTGACTTCGAAATACTGTCAATACAAGCTAAACTGATAATCTCAAGATAGGTTATTTGGAGTTCAATGTTTCTATCAGTTTCTTTTATCGTTTCCAAAAGCTTAATCCACTCAACGATCTATTGAATTGAAAATAATAATACTTTAAATTATATGTGGAAAATTACCTGTTCTCCAGTAGGATCATTTTCTCCAATGTGAACAGCGTTTTCCATTGTTTCTTTAAGAAGCATTCCGACCTCCCCTCTGAAATGAAGCAGTTGCCCACTTAGGAAAGTGTCATGTTTAAGCACTTCACCAACAGTATTTGGATTATCATGAATGGCCAGAGTTATAATGTCATAAATCTCTGGAAGGACCTTTTTCAGATATCTAGAAGCAATAGCCTGAGCAGACCCTTCGCGAGCATTGTGCTCCTCGATGGATTCCAGTCCCCTTATTTTGACGAGTCTTCCTTCATTGCTCTTGCGGTTTTTAAGGCCAAATATTTTGACATCAATTAACTCAGCAATTAATAGCAACATTTCAAGGATCTTCTGTTCGAGCAGCAAGTTTTGCTTTTCTTTCAATGAAAAAACTCCGTCGTCTGTCTTTAATAAGTCTTTTATATTTTCAAGACTCTCTTTCAGCTGATAGGTTTCAAGCTCCAAGTCCTTTTCGGTTTGAAGTGCTTTGATGTGCGTGTAAGTTTGAAACTCTTCAGTTCTAGTCTTGGCTGCTGGAGTATCCAGACCCCAGCCCTGTAGGAAAGTGTAGAACTGCATCAAGAAAGGAAGCAAAGAAGAAACTCGATTAGCTGTAGAGGTTTGATCTTCTTTGATCAGCGTCAGTAGAAAGTAGAGTTGAGTTACATCACGAGATTTAGGTCCACATAAGAGTTGTTTCATTTCGTTTGGTTTACTTTCCGTTGATTGGATGTAAAGGTCTTGCGAAGTTTGTAATCTTAGAAGCTCATTGTATCGAATTCTTCCTATAGAGTCGTCCACACTTTTCAATCTAAAATTGAAATAGCAGGCAGGATTTTTCCCGTCAGGAGTTAAAGTCAATTGGTTTGTGTCTGGATCACTGCATAAAAATAGCCCTGTTGGCACGTTCTTCAAACGAAAACTCTCATCGTACATCGCGTAACCACTGTAAAAAGGATCTCGCCTCTGCACCTCCCATAAAGCATAATAGGAGGCTACTGTAGGTTCCACGAGCGCAACTTGATGACTCATACTAAATTTATCAACGTCTAGATACTTGACTTCAACCGTTTTCCTCTGTTGAAAAGTGTCTTCAGTATGCTCATTGATGTAGATAACATTCCTATTTAAATTGTTACAAGTTAAACTTACAATGAGCAGATATGTCAGAAGTACTTGGCTATGAGAGCAGGAGCTATCTCCTGAGAGGTGACGGAAATAACGCAATTCGTTCGCTTGTGGAATATCTTGACAAAATCTCCAGCCTCGAGATATGTCTCATTGAATTTCTCATGTTCTTCTATCACTTCATGAGACATATATTGATCGATTTTGAAAACGCTCGCAACTTCTGAACCGTTAATTTCAAGTCCTGTTTGGAAGGTGTTGTTTTCTAAGAGAGATTTAGGTTTTGTTATTCAAATAAAAAGCAATGGTAAGTAGCTACTTTCGGGTTTATCATCGCTCCAAACGTGTACAAACATGGAAGGATCTTTGGCGCACCCTAGAACTAGAGAATCCGAATAATGTACAATATCTTCCTTGCCTCGCAAATTATTGTTGGAGAGAAATTTGAAATTCGATAGGCTAGATCCAATTTCCTCTAGACCCAGTTCAACACATCCATACTGTTTCGAAAGTTTGTGGCTATTCAAAGTAAGGAGTGTGTCGGAGTATTTGTGGCGGAGTTGTATCTCTCGGCCATAAATGACTGGCTGGCCTTTTGATGCTTCGTTTTCAAGTTCGTTCTCCTTCTTTTCTTCGTTAACTTTTTGCCGAAGTTTATTTAATCTGTCCTGCTGCTCGGGCGTGAGCTTTCCTCCTTTCATATTTTCCTGTTGAAATTGTTTAGTAACTTTGTCAAGGAGCTCAGCATAATTGTATTTTGAAGCTGTTTCAACGACGAAGAAGCATTTTTTAGAAAGAAATTGCCCGTTCTTCGGTCCATTTGCGTTAAATTGAATGCATTCAAGTTTGTTACTAGCAATACCATCTCCTGAAACTACCATACTCTGTTTATTTCTCTCATCATCAACAGTCATTCCCACTGATGCTGGGTTGTACTTGAAGTACACAATATCTCCAATCTTTAAAGCCTGCCTAGTTTTTGGAACCTTTTTAATTTCCTCATTGATCATAGGACCAATTGTTTTAGGAATTCTACGGCTCATATCTACCAAAAAAAAACTGGTCTAACCTCTTTAGATTAACTTTAGATACCTCTTAGCAGTTTTTCAGGTGGAATAGCCACGTCAGGCTTCTCTTTGAGGGTCTCAGTCTCGAGTAAGTTTCCTTTGCTTTGATATAAATTTGCTCGAGGCAAAATATCCTCTTCCTTCTTCGAAATCTTTTTGTCAAGCACCAATTTCCCTGCTACGGACTTCAGCTTTTCCGTTTTTCTGACTTCTTCATCATTTCTGGTCTCAAATAAGTTGTTTCTCTTGGGCTCTATAATGTCTTCAGACACTTCAGCATTGATGTCTTCGATCGCACTGAATGTTCCATAGCGAAGCAAATTGAACACCCTTCGTTGGACAATGCTTCGAAGAGCCTTTGCCAATTGCTTTCCTGATTGTCGCTGGTACATAAATTCAGTAGTTTGTCTTTTTCGAAATATTTAATTTTGAGAGTTGAATTCCTCTTGATAATGTAAGAGCCTATAATGAAACGCCCGCTTTTATTATATTCTGATAACTATAATTTTTAAAACGTCACAATTCTACAGTTTATTTTTTTTTTTCATTTCTCTGATTGAGCTCTTTCATTTTAAGAGATTGAGTTGTGAATCTTTTCTCTTTCTTTTTGCCGCCTCCAACAATAGTAGACTTGGTTCAAATGCTCTTTTCAAATCAATGGGGTTTGTATTTAGGCCTCGGCTGATTAGTATTTAACATCTTGAAATATCTTTGTCGAAACCTTTGAATGCTGGACTATTGGCAAAAGAGTACCAATGTGCATGTGGTTCAAAATAGAATCTGAACGATTTTTTTTCTTCCTCCAGCAATTTTTTAATTCGAAATCAAATCATAGAATCCGAAAAAGAGATTTATAATTTCCTTATGTCCTGATAGAGTTTTACTTATATCCCCTAGACTCGACCTTGCTCTTAAATTTTTAAGACTCAAACTAGACTCATGGAAACTGCTTAAGGATTAAACACATGTGAATCTCTCTAGAATTAGATACAATGTGGAGTTACATTTTGTGCTAAAGGAAGAATTGCTCACTTTACTTTCGATGTACTGCCTTTCGAGTTTGTCTGAATTCTAAAGGCTTCATATCCTCTCAATCCAGCAGTTACTTTGGGCCTTAATTTAGAGAATACTTTTTTGGATTGGTTGCTGCAAGTGCAATGGTATGTTCAAAGATTCTTGATTGATGAGGTAGCTTCTTCAACTATTTATCGACCATTCTTTCTTTTTAATCAGTCTTAGAGAGAATCCCAAACTCGATATGATTTTTCACAAGAAAATTCTTTGCTGTTCTTTTTGGGTCGAGAATTTCTTCAGAACTTTACACTCAACAAATTTTAGCTGGAAATCTTAACTTTGAATGCGTTTTTATCGCAATTGTTCGGTGAAGATATCTCGTCTTGCTCATTCAGGAGAGATGCTCCTGGTACACAATTCTGGAAAATTAAATTATTCTTTTTAGGAAACCGACAACTACCATAATTCGGAGCTAAAGCCAAGGCGACTGGTCTTGGATCCAGGAGACAAATATTTGAGAAGAAAAGTGCAGTACTTCTCAGGGTTTTTAAGAAATTTTTAAACAAACATCTCTGGTAAGAGATTTTTACTGAAAATATGCATTGCTGAATTAAAAATTAACTCAACACTAATAGCTCGATGAATGACTACAAACCTGTTGGTTCTTCATCATTGAAGACGATTGATAATGAAAATGAAAGCCCAAGAAGTTCTCATCTCTTAAAAATTGATCATAATAAGTCGCACATTCACATCAATTTTATATAACATCAGATTTGTAGTAGCGCCAGCATCGACTACCATTCACACACAAGATCCCTCTTCTATCGTCCGACCGACCCTGACTTCCCTTCAGTAATCCGAAAGCTCATTCCGTTGTTATGTGACTCTATGACATTAGAGAAAATTATCTGATTTTCAGGAAAAACCAGAACAAAAAAGTTCTGGGAAGGAAACAGATCAGCCAGCTATCCAAGGAATATTGCAAGCAAGTGTCATCCGACCTGAAAAATATACTAGCGAAATATCAATAGATACCGATCCGAACCACCAGCCCATTGCTCCAACTATAAATCCTCTTCAGATTGAGGACAAAAAGAAGAAAGGGAAACAAACTAAAAAAAAGAAAAAGATCTCAAAAAAGAAGAAGGATACAATGAAAAAATACGAGCAAGCAGAGACACCAATCACTGCTGAATCGACGAATAATCAAACAGCAAGTATAACAACCAATTACAACATCTATAAACAATTTGTTGCTGAAGTACCTGTGGATTCAAGCCATCCTAATGACTCTCCTCAAAGAAAACTTTCTAAATTAAAACGCAGAGGACAGAAAAAAAGTAACCCAATCGTTATCAAGCCCATAGCATTCAACTTTCGGTTTTAGATGAAACTTTTATATTCGATGGATTGAACCTCTTTAAGTTCCTCATTTCAGGTGAGTTTTTTGAAAAAGCTTTTGATCTTATTTAAACGATTATAGATAGAGTGCCAGGTCGTTCTAAACTGCTAATCACCGTATTCTATTTTACATTTATGGCAAGCTTGGCAACGAACATTTGCGAAATGGTCATCTTCGGGCTTTCTTCATGCCAACCAGACACAACATTCTGGGTTTATTTCAATTTTAGTGGCATGGTTGTCCTTAAAATCCTGACGCTTAGTCTTGTGAACTTGGAGCTCATCAAGAGCACTCCTTACGTGCCTGTGGCGCCATTTTTATATCCTTTTACCATCTTTGGATTCTTCCCACTTCTTCAGTGGCCCCAAAATTCATATGACTACTCAGCATGTCACAAAAGAAACCTCATCTTTTCTATATCTTATGCAGAGAACTGTTCAAATGCTCTTGGTGTTATGGCACTAGTGTTTTTGATCTGGAGAGCCTTTAAGCTAATTGGGTACTGGATGCGATCAAGAATGTTGCTTATCAATGCTCCAAGATGCAACTCATTTTTTACGTTGTTGCGATTCCTTTTTGTCCTTGTTTTCCATGTGCAAACAATTTTGCTTGGATTGGGGCAGGCTCACTACTGGGTTGCAAATTTATTTCTGGAATATTTCATCTATTATTTTATGCTTGGGTTCTTGGTTTACTATGGGGTCATGAAATACAAAAAGAAAGAAGATCAAGTGCTGGCGAACTACAAAGAGAGGCCGCCAATAACTGATAATGAACCTGCGTTATTGGATAATAAAGTATCGCAGTCTGCATGAATTACTTTTTTTCCCAATGTTGCTCCGACCTTCTTTACAATAGATGGGAATGACTTATTCCTAATAGTAATAATGCTAAAAGTCTTGTCTCGTTGATTCCATAAAAGATTTATTGTAAAATACTCATTTGATCATGCTCAAAGATCTTAATTATGAATTTCGAAACTGTTGTCAAATTGTTGAGGGTTTAAGAACCTCCAGAATATATAGATCAGTGTGTGTACAATCATCATGGGTAAAAATTAATTATCTGTATCCATAACCAAGTTGCATTCAAATTACATCTCATTGAACAAGTTTTTAAAAGTAATTACAAGCACATTTAGTTCTCAGTTTTTATTCTGAGCTCCAAAGTTGGCCAAAACTTTTCGATATGCATCCAATTGATTTTGTCATCCAATCCCCATTCTCCCAGAGCTTCAATGACAGATTTGACATAGCTGAAAATCAACTTGTAGCAAGTTTTAAGGACGCTATTTCCAACTCGTGATTGGTCAATTTTATCAAAATCCATCTGCCAGATAAACTGAAAAAACATTCTAATGCACGCCTTGGTACTGACATTCTCTATTTTGCTTGTACCATCAAGGGATTCGCTGAGCTTTGAGCAACTTGATTTATCTTTTAATACCTTTTTCACAGTCCCGATCTTATGATGTTTAGCCAAAAAGTTTGCAAAATAGTCTCCAATCATTTTGGGAAAGTTATTCACATCTGTTGACTTGATAGTCAGTCTTTTGTCAATCTTCCCTTGCTTGTCGAAAATAGCTTTCATTTTTTCGATCTCTGCGGCTCTGATCTCTTCTTGTGCCTGCGTGTTTGGATAGAAGCTTATAAATTTTAAGTCTTGGTCAACTAGTTCCAGTAGCACCACCTTCCCATAATAAGCGTCATATTCCAAAATTTTCACAGGATTGCCAGAGTTCGAGCCATTAACAGCGAACTCGCTCATAGTATTTTCGCTTTTTAATGAGACATCATCTCTGGTATTTGTACTTTGAGGCAAATCATTGACTTCTTCCTGGACGATACAGTGAGTGGGCAAGTTGTTTGACACCTCCGTTGAATATTCAATCTTTATCTGGGAGTGCTCCTCAGGCGTTCCATTCTCTTGAGTTTGGTTAGCTAGCATGGTTGACTGGGTTTGTGAGTTCAATTCGTCAAGTTTAGAGTTGAAAGTATTGATAGTATTACTCAGTTCGTAGATCTTGATCCTCATCTTTTGCCCAATCTCTCTAATTTGAGATGTTAGTGCAATGGACTGGCTTTCAATATTTTGCATAAAATGCTGCTTGAGTTTTTTCTATTATAACACAGACATAACTCTTGTTTCAATAAGCCTTCAAGCTAGAACTTTTATTTATTTTTGTTCTATTGTCACACTATAAAGCCAGAACCAAATTCCTAGTCTATCTTAGGATTTCTTTCATTTTGTTAAAACTTTCTCTATTTGAAATCGCTCAGCAGAGAAAGAAAATAATCTCTCTTTCTGGTAAGAAATAAACGTTGTTGAAGCGCGGTCGAGCATAACTTTCCGATCGTTCGCTGTCATTAAAACTAGGCTATTATAAGTTTGAAATCCTTCAAAAAATAATAATTTTGTAAGATGCTTTACGACATGATAGTCTTTTCTCTGAAACTCTTCTTCAATTTCAAATTACTAGTTTAGAAAAGCAATACATACGAACCAGAATTTTGAAGCAAGCCATAGGTGTGTCCAAGCTGGTGCATTTGATAAGTCAATAATTTAGCAAAGTTCGTCATTATCAGTATTATTTAACATTTCATGTAATAATGTGCAGATATGTCAGCGCTCCTCCTTGTATGTGCAAGGTATGGCTTACTAAATGATGTACTTCATTAGAATTGATACTTTTTTTATGAAGTTGAGTTTTATAGTAATCTAAACTATTCATGTTCATCAAGAAATATTCGTTCCCTGTAATGAATGAAACGTTTTACTTGCACATCGGTTATTCTGCTAAAAATCACGGAACGACTAGATTTTTTTTTTTGGTTTGTTGTTGACAGATTATTAGCTGCTGAGTCGATGAGAATTAGTGTTCTCCTGGCGGACGCTTATAATTATGGATCTCAACTCATTCTTACTTACTGAGACTGCCTTTTACCGCGCCTTGAGTCAGAATTCCATGCAATACTTTTATATTAATATTATTATAAATTTCAGAAGAGACTTGAGAAGTTTGCTCCTTTCAAAAAAAAGAGAGACTACTCATTTTAATAAGGTACTTTCGGAATAGATGATTCATACTCTATTTTAGCTTGATGTCTGACTATCATTATTCATAAATTTGTATCGGTGCATAATTTCTGAAAAATTCTGAATAGTCTGCATTGCTGAATCAAAGTTTAGAGTTGGTATAAACAATCATCTTTTTGAAAATAAACATAAAGTCGACAGAAAAAATGCAAAATCTTATCTCGTGCGATAGAAGCTCTGCTCTTGAAAAGGTCAACCGTCGTAAAGCTCTGGGAATCGTTGAAGACTATCTCATACTCTCAGAGATAGGTGAGGATCACCTTTATCCAGTGTTCCTAGCAGTCACCATAGATCCTTCCTTGGCTGAACTTTCGCAAGATGATGATAGCTATCAGGAACCATTTTTTGCAATTAAAGCCATCCCAGTTAATGATGCAAAAGGTTCATTTGAGAATGAATGCAATATTTTTCAGCTCAAAGGTCACAAAAATATCCTCAACTGCGTTAGGATAGTCAAAAATGTTAAGCTAAATTTCAAAAACCTTAAAGGAGAAGAATATCATCTTTTCATTTTGCCTTATCTACCGAACGGCGATCTCTTAACCTTCCTCAAGAAATCCCGTTTTGAAGAAAGGATTGTTCGATATTATTTCGAACAAATGCTTAATGCCGTTGAATATATGCATTCCCAAGGCTTCGCTCATCGCGACTTAAAGACTGAGAATTTTCTACTCAATGATGAGTTCGATATTGTCCTGACCGATTTTGGACACAGTGTTCGACATTCGGATCTTTTTGGTCCGAAATTATTCGGAGACTATGATGCGATGACTTCTCCAGGGATCTGTCCTCCTGAATACTATGGTGGTCTAGGCTACAGAGCGACTGAAATGGACATATTTACTCTTGGAAAAATGCTTCTTATTCTGGTCACAGGAGTGAATCCTTTCAAATGCGCCAAAGGAACAGATCCCAACTTCTCCCTGATAATCAATGGAAATTGGGAGAAGTTCTGGAGTGTGATACACAATTGTCTCAAGAGAAAGTGCATCAGAGCTGAGGAGTTGACCAGAGAGTTTAAAGATCTTGCTGAAAAGTTGCTCAATCCAAATCCTCTTCTCCGCCCTACTTTTCAGCAAATTAGAGAAAGCTCATGGTTTACAAATACCCAGCCTCGAACGCAACAAGAAGTCCAGGCTTTTATGGTCCGAACCAAGATTTTGTTTTAGAGTCGGTTATACTAGTGTGTCGAGTCACTAATAAAAATTTGTACTTACGTCGTGCCCAGCACCAAATTGGCCACGACACTAAAGCGTGTTCATAAATAGAATTTAACATATATTAAATAAGATTACGACCTCTTGATTGTACTATTCATAATTTTACAATTGTTAGCCCCTCTTAATTGTTACCAAACTCAAGAAAAACAGCAGAGACTATGATACAGGGTAAGTCTTCGTGAGTGTGGGAGAGATTAATTGAGAAGATTTGCAAGTCATAGTGCAAATACAGCAAATAAGTTCATGTTCATTATTTCTCAAATAGCAAACCCTCTGAACCTATTTTACAACCAGTAGAAAACGAAAAAAATCAGAAGGGATCTCTTGTCAAAATAGATTTCCGATCTCTCTTCTTTTCATTTTGAGAAAACTTTAGATTCAGGGTGAAGACTCCAGCAACAACAAAAAAAAAGAAAAATCACCCCTTAGAGGAGTCCAAAAAGTATCCGAGATGTCGAAATGATGGACACAGAAGCTAACTACTAGCAGAAATTTTTCATGCCTCAGCAGGGATAGAGGTGTAATTTACAATGAGAAGAGAATCGCCTATTAGCGCCCTATTCGTTTTTATCGATACTAAGAATCGACTTGGTGACTTTTATTGCCATAGAAAAGAGATTTAATTACTCCTGTTACAGAGTCAAGAGCTTTGAGCGCATAGCATTGTTGAGAAATGGCTGAGATACATTCAGAAGTCTAGCTCAAATTAAAAACTTCAGCAAAACTCTGCAAATTAGCAGTTCTAATCGAGTATTAAAATAAAATGGTAGAAGCACAATCAATTCTCTCTCCACCGAATAGCAAAGATTCGAATGCGGAAGACCTCTACGAGGACGAGATAAAATCTATAAAATACCAGTACAGACAATGGTCAAAAGACCCTACCAAGGTGACAAACAGCGACTACATAAAATTGAAGCCCACTGACAATCTTTTTGTATGGAATGTTATTCTGCGAGCAAAACCAAAAGATCAAGAACTCTGGGGTGAGAATTGGTACCGAGCTCAGCTTGTATTCTTCAAAGATTTCCCTCTCCAAAAGCCTGAACTCAGATTTTCCGAAAGATTCAATAATCTGTTCGTTTCTAACACCTACCCCCACAATCTCTGCTATAGTGCTCTCAATGAATGGAAGGAAACAGATTCCCTAGTAAATGTGTTGCCAGGGATTATTGATATCTTGTTCGCCAATCCTGACCTCGAATATAGTGAGAATAGACACCCAGTTCTCAGCAAAAAAGCTGCTGGTGCAGGCAATGGTCCTCTAAATATCAAACTAGCTAGGACTTATATCGACAGCAGAAGGGAATATCAAGAAATTATTAAAGGCCAAGCTTTAACACAGAGCTATACAAGTGATAATCTAGATTTTAAAGCACTGTAAGCAAACTTAGATCTACCTCCTGAGAATTCACACCGTCATACATGCCAGCAAGAGTCACATTGTCAGATTACAAAAGAAAAAAAAAGTTAAAATTCTGAATCTTTATCTTTTCTCGTAAAGTAAATAGACATCTTACAATGCATATAGTGGAAACGAGCCAATATCAGAAAAACAAATGTGAGATAAATGAATTAAGCAAGTTTCTTCAACAAGGAACCTCAAAAATATCTATGCACTTCAGTTGCAATTTGCCGAAGTGGCACCTGCAGTGCTAATTATTCCAACAATATCTCAATTGTAGCTGGAATTATCTTAGGTAGAATATTTATTTGCCTCTCATTAACCGATTTACAAGTGAATGCAAACTCAAGCATTCAAAAACAATTCTCAAACTTCATTTCTCTTCTCCTTGCTTGCAGCTAATTGGAAGCAAGAGTAAAGGAGCATTTTTCCTGTAGTTATAAGCTTATTGGGCCGATTCCAACTATGAAAGTAAACTAGCCCCCATGTTAAGCTTAGGAAACTGATCCAACAAATTAGCACAGGCTACATATAATTTATTATTATTGAAAACTAAGATGCTACTTTCATTTTTTTATTTATGAGTCTCCTATTACCAAATCTCTGAATGCTGCCTCTTATTGCTAGTAAAAATTTTTGTCAATTGAAACCACGCTCTTCGATTAGCCATTTTTGGGCTCTCAACATGATGTTTAGAAGTATAGGAAACTGAAAGAGAAGTTCTTTTCATATATAAAACCATAAAAGCATCTGAAATTTGTTACAATTCTAGGCATATATTTATAGAGCTTTTTGAAGATAATTTGCAATTAATATTTGGATCAAAGCTAAAGAGAGAGATAAAGATAATGGTAGATAAGCGAATTCAAATCATTTCTCAGACCACAACCCCCGAATACCCTGACAGCAATGAACCAGATGCTGAAGACCTCTACGAAGAAGAGATAAAAACCATCAAAAATCAGCTCAGGCAATGGAATAAAGACCTGACCAAGGTAAAAAATAGTGAATACATCAAACTAAAGCCTACTTCCAATCTCTTCGTGTGGAATGTTCTCTTGCGAGCAAAACCAGAGCAGCAAGCCCTTTGGGGGACAAATTGGTATCGCGCTCAACTTGTATTCTTCAAAGGTTTTCCAGTTAAAGGTCCGGAACTGAGATTCCCAAAGAGATTCAAAAACCTATTCGTTTACACAATAGCTTCTTGCAACATTTGCTATAGCTCCCTCAATGACTGGAAAGAAACCGACACTCTGACGAGTGTGCTGCCAGGAGTCATAGAAGTTTTGTTTGAAGATCCTGAACTTGAACTGAACGATCTCGGCTTCGCAGTTCTCAAAAAGGCAGGTTTAAGCGGCGTTGCTCCTGCAAATCCTGAGCTCGCCAAAACTTTTATCAAGAACAGAGCAGAATATGACCAAATCATTAGAGATCAAGTTGCAACAGCAAGTTACTCAACAGAAGATCTTGGTTTTACTGAATTGTAGTCCTCTCAAGCAAAACCAAAATCCGAATCACAGAACATTTTACAGAAGCCAGAAAAGAAAGCTCTAAAAGATGAGAGAAATAGACATACATATATTTACTTGATTGATTTCGTAAAAGTATTCCTGAGTCATAACACAACACATATATCTCTATATTTCCATTCCGAATAGGGATTCATAATCTGAGAGTAAGGTAAAAATCGACTTGAAAATAGTACAAATCATTTTGAGTTGACTATCATCAGCACAAATTAGGGAAGAGAGGCAACACTCGAGGTCTTTATCTGACTCAATACTATTCAATCTTTTTTCATGTCCTTCCTTTGAGTGTAGATCCACATGTTTTTTTCGTAATTTTTCTTCCTAAGGCTATTATTTACGCTAACAACAAAAGATTACGAGGTATTTATGGAGACATAAAATGACACTCAGAGCTTTCCTATCGATTTGCATTAGAAACTTTAATACCATTTATAATGCCATAACTTTATGAAACAAAATTCCTATCTTTTTTCTCTTTAGTTTGTTATGATTCGTGTTTCCTCTACTAGCCTGCCTTTAAATTTGATTGAGCTGAATCCTTCAAAAAAGTTGGAGCTAACTCTTCTTCGAGGCTGTTTGCAGTCAGGAAAAGTTTTGCATGAACAGGTTTGCCCTGTCCAATTCTATGGGCTCGTCCAATGCATTGCATATAAGTGATTTTGGCCTTTTCAGAGTCTACTCCGAAGATTGGGTGAGCAAAGAACACATGGTTTGCTTCCGTAACATTTATTCCACTAGCAGATTGTTCAATACTCATCAGTAGTACCTTGATATGAGGCACCTTCTTGAAAATATTCAGTCGCAAGTTGATTTCACTCGCAACTCCTTTCAGAACGATGTATTCAATACCGACTTGACTAAAGATGTCGCAAAGCCTATCGACCAGTATCGTAAATTGTGTGAAAAGGATTATTTTTTCGTCCTCTGGCACAGAAAATATTTCTTGAATAAGTTTTTCGAGTTTGCTTTCATTATTTTTTCCATATCTCGGATGAATTATAACTGTCTTGTCGCTGATTAATTGCTTACACATCGGACAATTTGACATCATCAGTTTCTTGAATAGTTCGTTCCAGCATGTGACACAAACGATATGCAGACAGTCTGTAACAACAACCTGGTCTTTTTCAACGTTTTCAAAACAGAGCTGGCATTCAAAAATTTCTTGGCTTAATACTTTGATCATTTCACTGTAGAAATTTTCTTCGGAACTGAGGTTCTTCAGTCTAATTTGAAGAATTTGATCCTTTGGGTTCAATGCAGCGAGCTGCTGTATCTCTTGGAGGTCTTTTTGATGTTTCTCATGTACTTTCTTGATAGCTGCGCTGTATTGATCCCTTTCATAATCATTCAGTAATCTCCATTCTGGGGTCTCAAACACGAGCATAGCTCATAGGCTGCTGCCTCTCCATGGGTACTGTGCAGCTTTCCTTTGTAAAGAAGCTGTTGCATCTGTCCAAATTCTACACTCATGGTAGACTTCCTCAAAGGAGGTAAGTCCACTGTGTTGACGTTCTGGCGTATGCAGTTTTTCACAAAGGTGCTCTTAATCGCGCTGAGTACATTAATTTGCAAATATTTTTCGTCATATCTCAGGAATTTGAATAGTGTATCAATTCCAGAGTGAAAATTCAAGTTTTCAGGAGTTCCAGTGATGCCCCAAGTAAAATCAGTCCGGAGTCTCAGGAGATTGGTCAAGAATTTAAAAATCCAGTTGTTTTTGTTCGCCTGTTTCTGGGCTTTAGCAAGTTCAACGGTTAGTTCATGAAACTCATCGAGGACAATCCTCCTCCAGACCACTGCATTTAGGCTGGGGTGAGAGGCTTTTGCACTAAAAGTCTCGCGATCTGTTAATACCACGTCATGAGAGATTTGGCTCTTGCTAAACTTGAGCTTGTCGAAATCCGTTACATCAGAAACTAAATGCACATCCAAGTCTGGTGCGAATTGTTTCAGTTCTTCGAACCATTGATGAAGTATATTCTTGGTGACAATAACCAGAGATGGTCCATCAATATTAGGAACTTCCAAGTAAGAAGACAATGAATTGAAGGCTTGTTTGGTAGCATCATAAGTGTCTCCAACACCTTTGTGAGAATTTTTCTCTTTGGACTCTTTAACTTCTTCTCTTGAGAAGAAGAAATTTTTTTTTTTTTGCCTTTTAGTTGTTTTAGCTGATTTCCGATGGTTATCAGTCCAATAATAGAAATAATTTTTCCGCTTCCAACTTTGCTCGAGAGCAAGCCTCCCGGTAGATAGATTTTCTCTGCCGGTAGCTGATTCTCTGTTAGCAGAACGCCTGGATTTCTGGGATTGATATAAAATCCCGTATCAAAGAACGCAACGAACGAAATAGTATGAACGACTTTAATACGTGGATTGAGTTCTAAATTAAACATCCATCCAATTTCTTGGGTTTGATGCAAAAAGAGTCTATCATAAAAAGGTACAAACTCTGGTTTTATAGGCTGATCATCAATTGTCGAAAGGAGAGTCTTATCATACTCGGGTTCGGCGTCTTTCTCGTCCTTCATAAAATAAGCAAATTTTCCCAGCAGCTCCTGCATAAATCTAGTCGATAAGAGGTGTTTCCAAAGATCTGACAGCCCTCCTTGATAGAAAGTATCTAATGAATCTAGATAAAGCAAGAAACCCCATTTATGACCGGACGTGATGAAGCAGCCAGCATGATCAAGGTACTGCTTGCTTGATGATTGGATAATTTCAATGACATAGGTTGGCATTTTTACATTACGTATAACTGGTCTCGCAGGATCATCAATGGGAGCCCAAAGACCGTCTTTCTCATTAGTTGATATCAGATAATAAGGAGTATCCGAGTACACCTGACAGCTTCCGAGCCTGAAGAAATAAGTGTTTGCTTCATTAAACACAAAATTTCCAGCTTTATTTTGCTTGATATGCGCCTTTAATTTATCATCAACCTTCACATTCCGCAGCTGATTCATAACATCGTCTTTAACATATTGTTTCAATGGATTTGCTTGACCTGATGGAAAAAACTCATTTTGGTGTGACTGATAAGGTTGCAGAGATGGCTGTTTCACTGAAGTATTCGGAGTGCCAATGTACTTCTTGTCAAATTGTATTCTATTCGGTGGTGGTTGGTACACCACATTCTGTTGTGGGGGTGCCTTTTGAGTGGTGCTCGGCAGCTTCTTAGCTTTTTTGGAATTAGACTGTCCATATAACTATATTGCTGAACGATTGATGCTGGCTTATGCTTGAACTGAGGAGTCAATCGGAATTTATTTAAAGTGTGTATATAGGAAGTCTTTATGATCAGATCAGAATAAAAATTGATTTTATTTATCTGCAGCATGTATATTCGTATATTTGGCACTAGCTTCATTCAGCAGTTTATTAGAAAGCAGTTGTTGGACTTTTTTTTTTGCTTTAACACGTGTGAAATTGATCATTTTTTCCCACTCTCCTGAATTTAAGCAGGGGATCGCATTCGAGGGGTTCCTATCATAGAGAAAATTTGTTGATTAACATTTGTTAGCAGAAGACAGGTTTTATCCTAGCCACCAAATGCTGTATACCTTCAGAGTATGTGCACTTAAAATAGACTTCTCAAATAATTCAGAAATAAGGGCTCATTAAAATTGTGATAAATACTGAGCAACAGATACATTAATGCAATGTTGGAATCTGATTGCAAGTTCAGTCGATACATGAATCTCTATTTAATCGATTCGATCTTTCAGTACTTAAAGCCAACGTTTGCATATTGATTTCGAAGTCTCTCACCACCAAGTAGCTCCAATAACATCAGAATAAATGTGACTTAGATAACACTAACTGTTAGCATGCTTCATCTACTTTGCATTTGCATACAATTGACAATAACTAAATACTTCGATCTACTGAATCGCGCCCTCAGGGAACTGTAATCAATTAATTACTGTTAGCTCCTATTTTTCACTGCAAGAACTTCTGGATGTTAGGCGTAAGTATTTAAACATTATAGAAATAGAAGTCTTTTGCTAAAACAAATTTTATGTTAAAGAGAAAGAGTTCATGAAAAAACATTTTCAGGACCATCAATCTGTACGGAATGAATTGGTTGAAGTAGAACTCTTTGAAGCATTACTCAGTGCTAAGTTTTCACACTTGTGTGAAAAGATCGTTAATATTCAAAGGTTATTGCACATTGTGTCGATAGTCCAGAGATCACATTGCCTGATTACAAGAAATAATCATTGAATTACCTTCAATAGATTTATCAATCAAGACAAACTATGCTTATTACCAAATATTATTCAAAGCCTTCTCATTCAAGAATACCAGTACTCCAAGTTGGTTATTATTTTTACAATTGTTGACTTTTTTGGGAAACACCGTAAGACTCCAAGCCTTCTATTAAGAATAACTCTAATATTTTTTCACAATAGGATTCAAATAATGCGATTATTTCAAAATTTAAATTATAATTACAGAGCTTTTTTTTTCCTCTTATCTAATTGAGTTAATTCAAAAACCCGAAATGAATTAACAGAATTTTTTAAATCCAAATGACGTGAGAAATTTTCAAGACATGAGGAGGAATGCTAAAACTACCACAAAGATTCAAATTGGTTTCCAAACTATTAAACTTAGACTCTTCTCTTCACTCACAATCCAATTATTAAGGTTTTGTCTTGAGCCTTTCAGTCTTTAATGCATATATATATAGAAGAGAGAATTTTGAGTATGAAGGCAAACTATTTGGTCTTGAGAATCGCTTGGTTTGATGTTACTAATTATTAAATTGCAAAACAAATACAGCGGAAAAAGCTATGTAATAATTAAAAATGATAATCTTATTAACAGGGTCGCAAAATTGTTCTTTCCAACAACAAAATTGTTTGGGCATTCAATAAGATGCCTTTTAAAAATTTATAACATTAACTAAGGATGATTTTTCTTCGATGACTGCGCACACTCTCAAAACTTTTGACTGTATTTAAAAGTCGGCTCTTCGGGATAGCGCAGCGATCCAAAAGTCACTCCCGTTCTCTGGGTAGACTCAACATCTGCAGTCCAAGGCGAAGTAAACTTTGCTTCCTCCCCAATATATTCATATTGCAGTTTTCGCATCGGACTCATCGAGTGTGTATGATGAGTAGTATTCGCTATTGTTTTTTGCTGCGGATTAAACGTCTGATTTAGCATACTAGCTTTAGGGTGGATTTCACAGTTCCCCCTGTCGATTTCTGGAACTGAGTATCGCGTGTTTGACATGAAGTTTGACTCGATTGTGGGTTTGACAGAATCGCTTAATTGCTTATTCAAAGGCTTTACACTTGGAGTTGAGTGAATGTTCTCAAAAGAATATCGTGATTTTTCTATACTCTCGAACGCTTTGAAGACCGGCGTTTTCTTCCTGGCTGAAAGTTCTGCTTTTCGATCCTCCTTTTCAGGTTCCTCAAACTCGACATTATGACTCACATCCATCTCGTTCTCTCCAATCTCGTCTTCAATTACCTCGCTAGGTTTCCTTGGAGTCAGCTGCCTATTGCTGATTTTATGAGGAATCAACGGCTGCGTAGATGGGATCCTTCTGGACGGTTTCTGTGGGGTTGCCCGTCCACCTCCAGCTGAAATGGGAGATATCTCAGATTCAGATGTATTGTGAAAATTTATGTCTTTATTGCTTGGTGGTTTTATCTTTCCGACGACAAAATTTCCTGCTTTTATATTCTGATAATTTTTCGGAATGTCTTTGTTGGATGTTTTGTGAGATTCTAATGATATCGGCAATCTTGTCAAGTCAAGTTTCAATCGGCTCTTCAATTCCGGAGTCTTTTCTGATTTAATCGAAGAGAATGATTTGTTTGGATTCGTATTTACAGCTTCTTCCCCCTCGAAAGTTGGCACTGGACTAACCTTCTTGTAATTTACTAGAAAAAAGGGGTTTTCCTGAATATGCTTCTGCATGCTCTCTCGAGAAACCTGACCAATGCCCATATTTGAACTGATCGAGAGATTGACATTGGAAGTGTTGTTCTGTTCTAAAAAAGAGGAGACTTTGACAACGCTACCAAAACTCTCGCGAGTGAAAGGTCCACCTCCTCCCCCAATAATTTCCCTTGAAATATTATTCGTCCCTGAAAAACTATTCTTACGAGGCTTGCCGAAATGCCTGGACCCACCATGAGGAGTTTGAGACTTTGAGCAGATTGCTAAATTTAGCTCAAAAGAGTCACCAGACTTCTCGATGAGAGCCTGAAAATCGTTGAATGCGATTCCTTTTAATTTAATATTGCTTGACTCAGAGGAGGTGTTAATCTTATCGGTCAAATCATTTAATACATTACTGGGTTCTTTCACCTTTGAGACGGAAGCTCTCAACACTTGTCTTCTTCGTGCATCTGTTACTGGGGCAATTTTTTCATCATAAAATTGCAGCCGGATGCTGTCAAAGCTCGGCTTATATTTCAGGATGAAAGGGTGCATCTTCAATTCTGAGGCTTTTGCACATTTGTTAGGATCACATAAACATTGAGATAAAAATCCTTTCAGCGTTTCAGAAAATTTTCCAGGCTCCGAAAATTCGAGAATAGGCCGCTTCTCTAGAGCAAAATATTCGTGATAATGTGAGCTTTTTGGGATGGATCTTTCAGCCATTCCCAAAATACATACGCCCAATTCCCAGATATCGATCTTATAGGGATATAGCTTTTTTGAGTTTGTTTTCAGCAAGCTGGAATCATTCCTCCTCTTAATTGCTTTAATTTCAAGATCTGCGAGCTTGACGCTTCCATAATTGCTTACGAGGATATTCGACAGTTTCAAATCCCGGTGAGTATAATTCTGAGTATGAATGAATTCGAGAGCGATGAGTACTTTATAAACAATATAGGCTATCTCTGGCTCTGTAAAGGGAGCTTGGGTAATGTCAATGATGTCAGCCACCGAACCAAGCTGACAATATTCACTTACGATCCAGAGTTCATTGGCTTTGAAATAAATGTCTAATATTTTAACGATACAAGGATGGTCCAGATTCCGTAGGAATTCAAATTGATTGATAAAGGCTTCTTTCTCTTCTTCATCCTCGATTTGAAGGATTTTGATAGCGACAAGTTGATCGGTAATCTTGTTGATAGCTTTAAACACCATGCCGTAAGTCCCCTTGCCTAATTTGTCTATAATTTGATATGTATCTGCAGGATTGTTATTTATTCCATGCATTGTGCTTGCTCCAGAGCTGTAGCTGGGCGAGTAGTTCATCTGTTAACTAGTTGAGTTTATGTACCTTGATAATAATAATACCTTCAACTGAGCTATGTTTAATTTTTTCAACGTTCGTGTCCCAAATAAAACAGATAAAAGTTAAACACAATTACATGCCTCTTACGATAAATTTGATTCTTTTCAAATCTTTATCAGAAAATCAGATTTTGAGAGAGAAAACCTCATTTATCTGGTTCTTGGGGAAGAGAAAATAGACTTAACATCATGACTAAGTAGGAAATCTTGATTATCTCGGGACTATTTTCCGTAGTAGGCCCATAATATGTTGTTAAGTAGAGCTGCCTTGAGCAAACCACATTTAGAAGGCAATTGAATCACTTTAGTAGAAATAATATGTAGAATATCAATAAGCTGATCCTTTTTTATATATATATAAATCGAAGTGAGCTAGTCAATCCCAACAATTAATTACTTGTTTCATATATATATAGAGTAGAAAAGGGAAAAGCTGATTTAATTTGAGAGTAACACATTCAAACTATTGCGTTTTCTTCACTAATTTCTTGACAACCTTCTTCTTAGGATTTTCGTCTTGAAGTATCGGCTTTAAATCTTGATTTTTTTGCTCAACAGATCCTTCTGATGTAATTGGAGCAGGCTCGTTAACTTTCTTTTTTGCTACAACCTTTTTAGCGACTTTAGTTGGAGACACAGCTTCTTTTTTTGATGGACTTGATTTTTCTTCTTCTTCCAAATCGCTCCTGAGTTGTTCCCCAATCTCTTTATATTCAGCGGTTGATCCTTCTACTGGTTTTGCTTTTAAATCGCTCTGAGTCACCTTTTTCTTCGAATCTTGGGCCTCTGGGTTTTTTTCTGAACTTGAAATATCACTCTCAGTTGACTGAGGTTCCTTGACCACTTTTTTAACTACTTTCTTAGAAATTTTCTTAGTTTCTTTTTTCTGAGAGGTGCGCTCATGGACTTGTTCATCGGCTTTTTCTTCCGATCCCACAGATTCAATTTTCTTAGATTCATCGAGTCCTGGTTCCTTGCTTGCTTCCTCCTTCTTCGAGGGGATTAGACAAGGTTCTTGCTTTTCTTTAAATTTAGAAGGGCTGCCCGAGGATCTACATTTCGATGGAGAGTGAGAATCATTCGAATCAATCTCAGATGGACGAAGCTTTTCGCTGAGGTTTAAAGGAGTCTTATGCACTGGACTATCAGCGAAGCTACTATCTTCTGCTTCTAATTGTTTATTGAACCGTAACAGCAAACTATCTGGAGATACGTCGCCAGCGTGTTTTACTGTTGTCGGTTCCATCATTTTATTCTCAACACAGAATTTATAGGCGTCTGAAAGCTCTTCCAGGGCTTGTTCAGCAAATTCCTCTGGAAGCATATTTTTTTCGTACTGAATGAAGTTAAAGTTATCAAACCTTCTCTGAGGGATCATGTCGTCCAAGTTCTTCATGCCTCGCCAAGGATCTGATGGATATTGCTTGTAATCTCCGTCTCCAACTCCTACCATCACAATTGCAATCGGATAATTCGAAGCCTCCACGATGGCTCTAACAGTATCTTCCATATCACTCATAGCGCCGTCTCCAATGATAATGAGCAAGTGGAAATCTTTCTTCTGCTTGCAAATCTCAATTGTCTTATCAATCAATGGGCGAAATGAAGTTGGGCCAGACAAACCAACTTTTGTTATTTTTCTTCTGTACTCTGCTAGAGCATGCTCGATGCCATGGCACTCATCACTGCCATGTCTTGACAAATACAATGGCCGCACAGCTCTATCGCGGGATTTGTTGTCTCCAAAAAAGTAAACAGGGAATTTTCCATCTCGAGTAAATTCGTTGACAATGCTACCCAGAATACTCAACACTTGCTCATAGAAGTTGAGAGTACGATTGGAAAGGTCGTGCAAATGCCGGCCTCCAAAAGAACGTCTTCCTGTAAAAATATTTGAAGCAGTACAATCGATTCCAACTATGAGACCACATGTCTTAAGCCCTTGGTCTCTCAGTTTTTGGATAGTTTTCTGAACTCGAGCTTTAATAGCCTTTATTCTTTCGTCTTCAACTCGGATAATTTTTTCAGGAGATAACTCGAGCTGAAGAGCTTGCTTCTGTTGGGGTGTTTTGCTTCCTTTTTTCTTATCTTCAGTTTCACTTCCGGTCTTGAATTTCGAACTGTTTCTATCTCTTTCCAGGCCAGGATCTTCTTTAATTACCACGTTCTTTGCAAGTTTATTTTCACTAGCCAACCCTGTCGAGCCCTCTTTCTCTTCTTGCTTTTCTTCTTTGAATGCAGATGTTTTCTTGAGAGTGCTTTTGGTAGTTTTCTTAGCTTTTCTCATTTCAAGAACCTGTTCTTCCTCTTGAATAGGGGTATCCTCTTGCAATCCAGATCGACTCGTGGACTCGTTTTCGGACTCAATTGTTTTGACGGGCGCAAATCTATCAGCAGCATCTGAAAATGACCTGGGACTGTCAGTGTGGCGTGTTGTTGCGTCTAAATAGGTGATATCATCTTCACCATCACCTTCATGGATGCGACTTGGATAGAAGAAATACTTGAGTTCTTCAAGTTGGCCTTTGACACTATCCAGCTCAGCTTCTAGTTCAAGAATTCTCTTTGCATTAGCTGACTCCTCGATATTTTGAACTAATTTCTTCACTTTAGAACCTTCTTCCTCTAATTTACGAACCGCCTTTGCTCGCTCTCGCATTATTTTGATCAATTCCCGCTGGAGGTTTTCAAATTTAGTGCGCAGTTCTTTTTCTTTAGCTTCCATTTGAGCGATGATATCTTCTTTCGCTTTAATTTTTTCTTCAAACATAATAACACAGAGCTTGCATGCGACACATTGATGTGGTTCGCAATAGAATTCATGGATACATTTTATATCGAGTTGATGAGTACTATCGATTGATCCGTTTAAATTGTTAACGTTTTTGATTAGAACTCCCTTTTCTAGAGTTTGGGGTTGTTGAGGGAAGCTCATATCATTTTTATTCGCGCTTGAGCCATCTTGATTTTGACTGAGAGCTTTAGGATTAAGCGTAGTGTTGCTGTGAGTGATTTTGCTGGACATGTCTCCAATGATGTTTGATGCTAAAGAGGTTCGAATTTCTTTCTCTGTTGATGGAGATTGAGCCCAGCTGCTTGTGTTCTGCTCAAGAGGGAGCGTCTGTTGAGCGAAAGTCTCTTGCTCTTCAGACACTCTAAAGCTTTCTTTGCTCCCTTCACCTTCTCGATTTAAAGTTTTCTCACTGAAGCTTTGCTGATTTAAAGGGCTCGCCAATTTTCTAATATGGTTGAGATTGTAAGAAGTTCCATTTTCATTGAACTTGACTGGTGAATTCTGTGAGAAATCGCTTCCTGGAATATTCGATGTCAGTTCATCCTTGTTGAAGACACCTGATCCGACTGAATTTGCAGATCCTAAATTTAGCTTGATATTCTGATTTTGTCCATCAGAACTTGACGGCATGATGTTTCTATTGCTTAAGTTGCCAAGGCCACTCTTTTTTGTTCCTCTCATCGGAGGCATAGATTGATAAGAATTACTGTAAAGAGTTTGACTTACACTGCCACTGAGAAGCTCATCTTGTTGTTTTCCTTTTCCAAAAAAGCTGCTCCCATTTTCAAACTGAGCATCAGCAGAGTTCCATCGAGATTGAGAGTCTGCAGTATCCCCTAAATAGTGTCCTGGAATAACATTCTGGTGACCCAAAGTTCTATCGCTTGATCCATTTTTGTTCTGGCTTTCATATTTCAGTGGGTTTTCATTATACGATTGCTGTCCAGCGAGACTACCTGCAGAGATGCCTGTTTGATGATCAATCTGGCTTGCTCTATTCAAATTTTCGTAGATCCCTCTCTTAGTGGCTGCGCCAATGAGTGCGCTTTGATTTGTGAAAAAAGAATTCATCTGACCGGGCGCATAAATGAAAGAACCAGCAGACGTTTGCTCTTGTAATTCAGAATTTGAGTAAACTTCATCTTGATATCTTTTCAAGAGTTTTTCAACTCCTTCTTTCAATCGTCTAACATCAGTGCTTAGGTGTGCCTCTGTACTAACAATGTTGGCTCCTTGACCCTCCTGCATTGGCCAAGAGATAACTTGCTGATAGTGTCCCGGCAAAAAGGAATCTTTTGGTAACAGCAGATTTTGTTCACCCACTGGAGATTGAGGCATCCGAAGGTGTGGACTACTATGCTGAACGTTAGGGCCGATTAAATGCTGTTGGTCTAAGCCTGACACTTGATTATAATGATCTTCTGAGTTATTTCTTTCAGTCAAACTGTGATAATTTTTTTTCATTGAAGAATTTTTTGTAGATGCTCCCGAAGTAGTATGCTGAACATTGTTATCTCCATTATAGTTTCTCCTTAAACTTTCTGGACTTCTTGAAGTAATTCCTTGACCTACTTCTTTCAACAAAGACTCTCTGCTGTTCAGAGGAAGGCTGCTCATGCTTAGAGAAGGATTAATTGTTCTATGGTTTTTATAATTAGTTTTGCTTGCTTCCTTCTCGCTAGCGCTAGTGCCAACCCCTGCGGTACTAGTCATAAGAGTGTAATTTGGTTGTTGATAAATGATTTGGCTCATTGAGAAATCATCGGTATCTGAAATTCCTTGGCCTTGATTAAACAGTCCTGAGGCATCATGTCCAGAAAATTTCCCTCTTGCTGCAAATGAGGTTGTTTTAGATCTTAGATTGACGTCTCTTGAGTCGCTATGAGTGTGATAGCTCACAATATTATTGGTCGTATCATATTGGCTGCGACCTTCAGCAACCGCAGCTTCGGCGCCTGAAGTCTTCTGGTAGGAAAATGAAGGCATTGCTTCATCGAGAGGACTTTTTTGAGAGTACGCATTGTTGAACTCTAGATTTTCTTGGCTGAAAGGAGAATCGAGTGCCTTTCCGCTAATGGAACGAGCTGGAGAGATCCCAATATTCTTTAATCCAGAAGCAACTTCATCCAATAGCTTGAATTGCCTGCTTTCATAATCAGTTTTGAAGGAAGTTATTATGTCTGCGAGAGGGCCGTATCTATGCTTATAACTCTCCAGTTCTGCTTTGAGACGATCGACTTCGCATTTATAGTTGTCTCGCTCAGCTCTTAATAAAGCCATATCTTTAGAAAATTGTTGCTCTGTCATGTAGCTAACCCCGTACTGATTTTCTTTAGTCAAAGTTCTATGTCCTTCTCCTTGTACTTGGAACATCCGGGCTGGAGCTGTCGGGCTCATTTGTCGAGGAATTGGATTCTGATGATTTTGAAAGGTTGATTGACTCATAGTCCGACTTGAATCGAGCGTTTGCTTTGACCTCTCTGAATCTGAGACTCTGCGGTCATAGTGTTCATGAAAAACCATTCCTTTTCTCTCCATCAAAGCCGAATCTGTCAACTGGTCTCTCCTCCCTCTGAAAGTATCTGTTTTACTTCTCAAATCAGCAATCATTGCGTCTCGTTTTGCTAGGTCGCTTTTCAATCTACTCACTTCATTCCGATAGCTATTAATCGTACTTTCTGATTGCTCAAGCCTTGCTTGTGCAGCTGTTATTTGTTCTTGCAGTTCTTTTTTCTCGCATTCACAATTATCAAACCTTTCTTTTGCGACCACTTTTGACTCATCCCTGATGATATTTACTTGAATGTTGTAAGAGTCTTCGATTAAGGAAAGCTCAGTAACTTCCTCTGTATTAATCACTTTAAAGTGCTCGGGACTTGAAGGGTATATGTCAAGTCTTAATTTTTTGTTAGAAGAGACAGCAGCATCGACATTTGAATTAATGCGTCTGTGGTAGTCATGTGGTTGCCTCTGAGGTGTCATATATGAAGAGCTTGAGCGTTGGTGAGGTTGCTTTTGGTACTGTTGGATATCAGATGATCTCAGAGTGCTATAGGTTATATCTCTCTTCTGATTTACCAGTGATTTGGTGAGATTGTTCACATATTGAGGCGCATTTCCGTCGTACTTCTGTTGGTGAGAAGGCGGATCACTTCTTATCATGAATTTGTTGGCAACGATCAGAGATCAGGATGTGATACTATTAAAATTAAACGAGCTTTATTCGACTTAATAAACGCTCATTACCAAATTCTGAGTCTCAAATCTCAAGCTCTATTAATTCACCTTCTGTGAAATACGTCTTTTCTATAAACACAATTATCGATTAAGGGAGTGAAGAGGTAAGAATTTATTATCTCCAATATTAAGATATTATCTTTAGATCAGATCGGTTGCGTAATTATGAAGCTGTAATCATGTAGCTGAATGAGATTTTGGTTTTACCTTCCAATTATTCGGAGTGAGTTACAAAGAGTGCGTTACAAATTTGATTCGATATTTAATCGATCAATTGAAACAGACTACAGTTAGGAAAACTCACTTCGAGGGAAATTAGATTTAAGCTGTTGAAATATTGAACAATTTTTCAAGAAACATAGATACACAGGAAATTTTAGCGATTTCTCAGCTGTCTTTTGAGAAGTAGAGATGACCTATTTGCTCTGCTTCCCTTTTTCGTTGTTATTTTCTTTCGAGTTTCTTTTTTCTTTTAAATTTTCGAAATGGCATCATGAAAAAGGATGAATTGGCTTTAATTCCAATATTGCATCTTGCTCCCTCCGTCGAGCTCAATTATACATTTTCAAAGTTCTTTTTGAAAATCTTATTTCAAATCTAACAATGCATTTCTAAACTCGAATGAACAAAGATTCTTCAAATTAATTTCATCAAAATTGATCAAGTATAATTCCTTTACGAAAATCTTAACAGTTTTCTTTTTTCACAGCATATTTTCTATATTTTCTGCAAGTGGTTATGTTTTGTAGGTATAAATGAGATCAGGAGTGATGAGACAGACCATATGCTTACTTTTCGGATATGGCGAAGCTGATAATCAGCATCAATTAAAATTATGTATTTCCATCAACGATGTAAGTCATTTGTCTTTAAAAACTTAGATTCAAACGAACCATGATGTGAGGAAATAACACAGAACCTATAGCAATACTTTTTAACTTTAATCAGACTCACTATCAGAGCATAAATACTCAAATGACTTTTACTTTGGCTATGAAGACATTGCTGATGCTCATTAATCCCTTCATTCCTTAAGGTCTGAGGTAAACGGCATTCCAGCATCAAAGTTTTGAATTTTCTTTCTTCAGGAAAAATTTATAATTCTCACTCTACAGGCTAATTCAATTAATTAGTTGTAAGAACTTAAAAAAGATAAAAGTAGTATGAGCGCAGAAAGAAAAGCTTTGGCAGTTCTCGCTGCTGCCTGCTCTGTGGGATTCGGCTACATGTCCCTCTGGGAAGGCAGGAAATACTCAAAACTCTCCTCAAAATTCAATCAGGTGAGAGGTGAGATTGAGAAGTTCAAACCTGTTGAATTGGAAGGTCCAGACGCGGCAGTGTACCCTTGGTATAGAAATAACAACCTCGAGGAGGAGTGGGAGTACAAGCTGGTCAAAATTACAGGCTACTTTAGGGAGGAGAGATTTTTTATCGCTAGAGAAAGAGAGGGAAAGAAAGGATATCTTGTCATGGCTCCATTCATCACTTCATATCAAAAATATCCGAAATTCTTCAAGCCTTCGGACGTTAATAGACCACTAGAATCAGGTCTCATGGTCAACCTTGGCTGGGTTCCAGCAGAAAATAAGGATGACATTGAGCTTAGCAGCGAGCCTCTTCCTCTTCTTGTAACTTTCAATTTTTTTCCCTTTCATGAACTTGAAAATCATAGGACGCCCCCGAAGAAGGCGCTCTCATTGAGAAAGATCGATTCACAGGTAATATCTTTCAACAACTGGCCTAAGATTCCTTTAATTCATAGGATTGGTCAATAACCCTAACAACTTGATTGAAGATGAGGTGTTCCCTCTTACCGAAGTTGTCGGCATTGTTAGAAAAGGTGAGCATCAAGACTACTTGAACAGAAGAGTCAATTTCGAAAAGCACGCCGTATTCCAATACATTGATCTTCCATATTTGGCAAGATTCTTCAGATTCCATAACACCGATGCCGCTTCAGACGCCTACATCGAAAGAGTCGTCCCACAATACGATGAGGAAAGTGAAAACCTCTATCCAGTTCCTGCCACAAAAGACACTTTCGTCAGACCAGACGTCACTCCTTCCTACCACCAAAAGACCGCGAGCTTATATTCCGGTATCTCAGCTTTGAGCGTCGTTACTTTCTTGCTCACAGCTCTTCGCCGATAATTCCGAATGCATTTCGCAATACCAACACACCTTGATTAAAAAATGCCATAGCTATGAGAGGCAAAAAAGGGAAAATATACATACATACACATATAGATAGTAATTTTGTGTCTCTATCGTGTTTTACGTCTAGGCATTCAAGGTGTAGAAATAAACAGCCGATTTGAAAACAATACCAATTCACAATGTCTTCTTTCGAATTGCAAATAAAGTATCCTCTTTAGTTGAATAAATAAGAGGAAGCTGTTGTCGTGAATGAGCCTTTTAATCCCTAGTTTTACTCTACAACAACATTTTCAACAATAAATGCTATTTGATTTGATTAAGCAGCCAGATAATATTCTGAAAAATAGGACCAAAACATGAGAATGAATTTTGAAATAATTGGAGGAGACTCACAACGAAATAATTTCATTTTACAAAAGCATTTTCCAAGTTCTTTGATTAAGAGGAAAGGACTAAGAAATGCAATTTGAAATTTCCGAGCATATGTACAATATAGAGAAGCTATCTCACTGAAATATATTTTTTGACGAATTAATTGAGTGAAATATCAGTCACCTAGTTGGTCCAGATTGTCATCATCGTAGTATTAGAGAAAGCAAGTAGAATATACAAAATCTAATTCGCACTGTTATTGTAGGAAATTTTAATAGATATAATTACTTGAATCAGGTGTTACTTCAGAAAAGATAATTTTGCCAGATCCGAAGTCAATAGCCTTTGCTGTATAATCATAAGAGGCTGTTCCGAATTTATCACCTTTCGAATTCCATCTCACACATTTTATAATATCTTTGAATATTTGAAGAAAAAATTAGGTTGGCCAAAGTGAATAAAAAACAAAAGCATCTGAAAGTTTTCCTCAAGCGTACCTGTATGTATTTTTTCAAACTCTTTGACGACCATCCCTTTGCGCCGATCGAAAATCATTACGGCATCTTTGCCCGTAGAATATGCAAGGAGATTGTAATTGTTTGGGCAGACATCAATGGAATAAATACCTGCCAAAATCATATTGAATGATAGTAACATGAGAAAAGGGGGAAAAAAAACTAAATTAAAAAAATCGGAATATTATCTCCTCTCTCCTCCACAGCATTTAAGACTTTGGAGGTTTGGAGGATGCAACCAAAATCATGCAGTTCATGTATAAAGAGTCTGATACTTTTGCATTTTGTATTGATTGTCTGATCAGTGAAGATGAGCACTTTTTTTTCCACATCAAACAAATTCAATTGGTCCTTCTTATAGGTGACATAGAGCAATGAATCAGAACTGCCCGGACTCCATTTGCATCTGTTTGTCATATCCAATTTAACTCCTCCTAAATTTATAGGTTTAGCAACTCTCTTGAAAAGCCAATTAACAGATTACTGAATTTTCTTTGGGGACTCAGCTTTGAGTGAGAAGAATAATCATTGGAATCTATTGTGGAAACTAGTATTTCATCCTCTATAGTGATTGTGGCTATTAGTCTACCCTGAGGATCAATATCAAATCCTGATATGAGACCTAAGTAATAATTTTATTAGAGGAAGGAAAGACCAATTATGAAGGAAGGAAGGTATGATCCATAATTAGTGAGGACACCATGATTACTTGTTAGCTGAGGCTGCCATTTAGAGGTCCTTATCAAAGAAATATCTGGACCGTTGGTGTCACAGCTGACATGGAATAGATGATGCATGATAGATCTATGCCTTGGAAACATTGCAAGTATTCCCCTTTTAACATTGTAGGCGATCTCGCTCGTGGAGATAAGATCTATATTGTATTTGGTGAGGGATAAACGTAAAAAAATGAGATGTAAAAAAACACGAAAAACCAAGAACAAGAGAGAATATAGGAGCATTGGTTCAAGGCCAAGGTCAGGTCTTCCAATTAATCAGATTATTTGAGGACATTTCTTGGGGATAGAGTCCAATGTCATCAAAAAGTATTGATGAAAAAAAATAAGAGAAGTTATGAACTCAACACTAACCATCGCTGGTGTTTATTTCTTTAAATGAGAATAAAGTTTGAGGAGAGAGTTTGGACAAATCGAAGATATCGAAGTTTGATAGAGCTGGTTTTCCATCCCCCTTAAAACCTTGAATGCTAGAAAGTAACAGATTCGAATTCGGGAATGCATAAATATTTGCAAGTCCTATTTCTTCGAATTAATATATGTAAGAAATACTACTACCTTCTTGATTTTCTCCGAGTTGTGCACCATTAAATATGGAATACTCGCTGCTCAAGTAGATATTCTGGGCACGAATGATGTTTGATTTGAAAGTACACCATGCTAGCCGTTCTCCTTGGTGAGAAACGCATCCTGAGTCAACAGATTCCATAGTCGATTGAGGACTTTTCTCTATTTCTTGAAAAAGAAAAGATTGATGATTAAAATAAAATTAAATCGTTGTTGCTGATGATAGTCATTTATTCGCTGCATTTCAAGATATAGCAAATTCTGGTGTGGTTAACACCCAGTCTTGGATAGGTTTGAATCTGATACACAAACCGTATTTAAATGACATCATATCATTTGAACTGAGGTACTTGTTCTCAGAAACGCCATATTATAACAAAATTGGTTTAATAAGGCTCGGATCTGCATCATTTTGTAGACAAATTTCTGTTTTTATGAACTTCATTCGAATGAAGATGACTTCTTTGAAATAGTCTGGCAGTGAGATTTATACCTATAGTTTGATTCAAACTATGGGTAATTAACAAGGGCTTTTTTGTTTTGTTTAGTTGAAGGTCTTCGGTAAGATTCAGCAACATTCCAAAATCTGAGAAACTAGATATAATTATATCTTGAATGACACATTTCTCCTGTTTTGAGAAGAGAAAACCGAGACATCTGCCGTATGACCTTGAAAACTTCTTCTCATCTAGACAATTCTCGCTCTGAATCGGTTAGATCCATATTATTTTCTGAATTATCTGGTCAGTTTTCATTTGAGATGGTTTTTTTTTTTTACAAAACTCCAAGCTACAAGAACAAAATAACAAATTTTATGAGTGCGATTTGTAATTAAGGAGATCCAGTCCTGGGAAGAGATTGCATAGAGGTTGTAGCTCAATTGGCAGAGCATTGGACTTCAAATCCGAAAGACGAGGGTTCGAGGCCCTTCAGCCTCAAAATTTTTTATTTTATCAATCATTTTATTCAATATCAGGAATCTAAATTTGCTATGGAAATTAAGAATTGAGAAAAATAATTAAATTCGAGAGTTGAATCTAATACACAGCTACCAAGTAATGTTTGCTGGCTTTGTCCCATGCTCGTTATCTATTTTCACTTTCTTGAAAAGAGAGAGATCTATTCCACTAACAATGTAATTTTTTAATGGTGGATCCAAAAATGCTGTGATCATTAGTATCTTGTACAACTCGTTATATACAATCACCAGACTAACAAGGACAAACTCCATATTAAAAGGTATAATGCTTCCGAATAGATCGAATTTCTTTATATAAATCAAATGGATCTGTGGAGATTTTTTTTTGAGGAGATAGGCCTTCATACTAAAAGAGGAATAAGTTTAGGCTCTCTATAAACATCGACTGAGACTGATACAGATGTTCTTAATGTTATGGACTAACAACATAAAAATCAAACACAATGCAAATCTCTCTTCTAGGTATTTGCAAGGTAATAACCGCAGCGAAAAACTTTATTAAAGCAAGATCGGAGAAACCTTTTTCTTGATTTCTTTAGGAGTCATCTCTCTGATAGGATCAATGAGATTTTGAAGTTCTTCTTCGAAATCGTAGTTAGAAGTGCTTAGTTTGTGAAAGAAAGATTCCATGTTGGTATGTAGCAGCTCGTCTTTCATTTTTTCCTCAATATTGTATCGTCCTTTAATAGTACGATGGACAAGAGGAGTAATATAAAGTCGATTGCAAATGATAGCAGCAATCTCGTCTGTTTGGTAGAGAAAGTTATAGCTGAAATAGGTCTTATAAATGAAGTCAGTTAAGACTCCAGACCAACCATGCTCTTTATAAGTGTCTCTTTCTTTAGAAGCCATCACTTCCGCAAGATCCAATTGTTATTTTTTTATTTATTGCCAATTATCGAGTTAATTCTGGATTTGATTTTTCTAATCAATATTACGAAGGAAAAGTATGAGTGAAAGGGCACTGCCCGACGCTATCAATATATGGGAAGTATGAGGAGAATCGTTTTGGAACCCACTACTAATTTCTTGTCTAATAGAGCTTACCTTTTATTGAACAAAGTGCGAAGAGAAATAACTTGTTGGACAAAGTTTATCAGTATGGTTTCACTTCGATAGCGTACTCAGCCAATTGAAATTACATTCTCTTCTTGAAAAATGTAGAGCTCAGCAATTCTTGCAGTTTTCCTCAAGTTACTAAAGTAAGAACTATATATTATGATTATGATGCATTTTTAAATGCTTAAGTTTTGACTTCCTGGGTAAATATTTTTCAAACCTATCAAACAGCAAAAAAAGTTGGAGATGTCAAAATTATGCAACAGTGGGCTGAAGTTTACAGAAGTATTTGATATTTTGGTAAAACATGTTTAGAGTGAAAACCTTAATTCAATCAATGATGATGTTCCTGAACTAGGAAATTTTCGATATTAGATTTTGATTCATGAGAATCAACTGCGAGATGAAATTAGCTTCGAAGCAAATGTGAGCTAACTTTTTTCCCCAAAAACTCATTTATTAGTGCTTATTTTTTCCTTACGAAGCCATGCTGCATCACATTTACAAACGATGAAATCCGTTTTCAACTGGCTCTGGCTAAGTCATTTTACAATTATCATAATAATGGAGACTATCTAATCAAGGAATAATGCCAATTGTAATAAATTCCATTTCTTCTAGGTCAAAGATAATGGACGAAAATTATCAAGTGGTAGGATTTTCAAAATAATTTGTGAATGGCAATTCTTAACAAACGAAATTCTTTAGATTAACATGCAAGCCACAATGCCAATTAATGCAAAGGGAATGACAACAATAAACTTTGAGTTAGGGAAAATGATGTCATGAATGCAACTCTTCCAAGGAAATTATTAGTGATATTGTACAAAACTGCCTTAAAGCTTTTGAATTTAATTTCTGTTTCGAAATAGATAATTGATACAAAATGCTTATAGTGCGCGTGATTAGGGATAACCCTAATACTTTCTTCAATTTAATGTTGCTTCTTGGACTTGCGGCTGTTTTTGCTTCGCTTCTTTCTTCTTGCAGATTGAGACTTTTGCTAATGGTAATTGATGAATCAATAAAACATTTGAAGGATCAACTAATACCTGATTGTATTTAATGAGGTAACATTTTTGACATAGCCCTTTAGCATATATCACATCGTGACCGCAGAGTTCAGGTTTTCCAATTCTGCCAAATTTGTGGTAGCAATTATTGCAGAGACCTTTTGCATAATGTTTTCTTTCTGGGTGCCCGCAAGTATTGACAGCCTTCTCTCTATGAAATTTAATAATAATTATTTTGAAGAGATTCTTAGATTACGTTTTTTTAATCTTCTTTGATGAAGAAACTTTCTCGGGGATGGCTTGTATATCGCAGCATTTATTCGAAATCTCTTCTTGTTCTTCTGATTTCTTATCAAGCTCTTCTTGCTTAATGTTGAACTTCACAGGTTCTGAGTTCGCTTCGGAATCTGATTTTGGTGTATTTTCAGTTGTTTCTTCCACTTTCACAGTGGGAATGATCGGTTTAACTGCAATTGCAATTGGCTGGAATCCTCTTAAGAAGGCGAAATCCGACTGGCTGGGCTGAGTGGAGTCATCTCTATTGTTCAGAGATTGTGGTACATTTCGAGAGACGAAGAATGCCCCACTCCTTAAATTTTGGTTGGGTCCTTGAATGACTGAAGTCGTCTGAGGAAAAGCTCCTACCTTCAGGATTTGCTGAAAGAGTAAAGTTTGAAGTCTGTTTTGGTACTCCTTGATATTGAATAGGGCGGAAAGGATCTGTTGCTGATTGACATCTTGTCGTGGGATATTTCCAAATGTTGGAAGAGAAAAACCTGGGAGCATTTAATCTACTGAATATTGCGAGATTTATCAATTATAAGATTTTGGAGTCTTTAAAAAGGCTGGTACCGCAACGACCTAAAATTTTCAAGAATTAAAAAGTAGTAAATTTGCACTGTAGAAAATTGTTAATAAAAGATTATATCTACAAAAACCCTAATTCGCCTAGCTTTTTATGAGCACAAGACCTTGGTCTCTGAGTCTTTCAAGCATTAACATTGAGAGCGAAAGAATTTCAGTCAGCAGAGGGTGCTCTGTTGTTTATAGATTTCGGAAAAGTTGTATATACTACTGACGAAGCTTATAAATTCTTCTGAAATTATCGAATTTAACTGATGCATAACAAAATAAATGAATAAATAGCCAATTACATCAAATCGAAAAAAGTATCGAATTGAGTTCGAATTATAACATACTGAACTTATTTAACCAGCTGCATAAAACTCAATTAAAAATTCTTTTCAGTTTAAGGGTTTTTTGCTAATTTTTTGTACTACTAAATCAGTCAACCAGCCAAATCCCTTGAAAAATATAGAAATTATTTTTTCTCGTCCATATTATCTTAAATCATGAAGCGTTTTCTTGTATCTAGGTTAGATTTCTTCACATCGCGAGACTATTTTAGAGAGAAGAAAGCAACGGATACAATTTGTTAACAACATTGCATATTTTACGAAATTGTGATAGGTATTAAGAAGAGTTATTGATTTGCTTTCGCTTTTTCGGATGTGGCCGGTGTAAACTATTTGTTATCTTCGAAATGGGAGAGGGAAGGTAAATGCACCTGAATACATTCTACTATTTACTCAATGTTGTCGTATACTGGTTTGAATATTCTTTTATCGCTCAGGCATCACAAAGTCATTTGTGAAGTACACCACACCATCATCGACATAAGTTTCTATGAAAATATGTCAAAAGCAAGAACTTATTAAAGTTTATCAATCCCAGTATTTATCTGGGAACCTTAATGCTACTTCGATAGTCCTCCATTAGCAATGAATTAGCATTTCGACTTTCATTTTGAAGTCTTGTAATAACTACTCTGGTTGTTTTTGTTTTGTAATATGCAAATCACGCTTTGTAATTCCTCATTCATGTAAAGACTGATTAGCACACTTAAGAAGTAATTGTGATCCTCTGTCTAGATACAAAAATTGTTTTACACCTTGATCTTATTTAAACACACTGCGAAGATTGAAGCATCCATAGAGACGGTGCTTTTTGGGTTTATCATTAACCGAAGGTTGTTTTAATAAACAGTAAATAACAAAGAAATTAACACACTTAATTTAACCAAATTTCCAGTATTATTGAAGACTTATTTATAACTCTTCATTTTGATATTATTCAAGGTCTCTCTGATCAATTCGGGCTTTCAGCATCTTCAATATTATAACTGAGGATTTGTGGTTTAGAAAATTCCAGAGAAACTTATATTGTAGTGTTATATGCAATGTTCAGTAGAGATTTTGAGAGTCATTACGTGCTTTGGAGTATAACCAGTCTATCTACAAGTTGCCTAGCGTATGACGGTAACCTGAGTTTGTTGGTTCTGGAGCTTATAGGTTTGCCATGCTTTGTATTGATAATACTACTGTCTTCATAAATAACTTTTCAAGCCAGTATTCGAGAACAAAGAGTGTTTGAGAACAAATGAAGATAGTTTTCATTCGGAATACACAACTAAGAACTCTTCAAAGATAATTTTACACGCAGTTTGCAAGGCCCGAAAGCCATCATGATAAATTAATTTCAAAGACATTCCCATTTCGGAGAAAAATTATCGCGCTCTCTTGTAGCTTTATCAAAGTGTGCTCGCTAATGGAGTTATTATGGTCTCCGGTATTTGACACTGTAGAACTTCTTAGCTAAATGAAATAAAATAGAACTATTTTTTCATCCCGGAGTTTATGGTTTACTACATGGATTACTTACATAGTTACGCCACTCGTCTTTCCAGCCGAACTTTTAAATGTGATCCATGCTCTTGAGAATATTAGAAGAAAATAGTTCATTTCATAGAAATGACAACTTCTCAGTCAACATATTGGCTTCTCTAGTCAGAGCAAGACATATATTAGCCCATCTCCATTTCCTTTCGTTCTTATTGCCCCTCTTTCATTCAAGGTTTTTTCTTCACAATAGCAAAATCTAAAGCGACTTCTCAAAGATTTGAGTGTTCCAAAAATTCTATTGATTGTTGTTTCAATACAATGAAGCCATAATTGTTTGTAACAAAGAATAGTGTATCGCAATTAAGCATCCTTAACGAATAATGAAAGTCCTAGCATTCTTTGGTCTGCCTTAAATTGAAGTCTCAAACTACATCACCACATTGTCACAAAAGATAAATCTGGATTAATTTTATCTCGAGCTGTGCTTATCAGTATAAAAGACAAACTTTACTGATATTCAAATTTCAGTCAGTTTTGATTTTGACACTGGCCTTTGTTCCAAAGTTCTAAGAGTTTCAATCGAATTGCACTTTTTTATTCTCTAAACTTTCTTTACGGTACCTCAAAATATAATACTATCTCGCCTTCGACTCAGCTAAGAATCCCATTCTAATAAATATTCATCTCTGATGCCATTTACGAACTCTCGCTCTGCGGAACAAGCAATTTTCTGAAAAATATTTCGCAAGATATGATGATATAGAAATTTTATCTGCAAAACTTCTATCTTTTCATAAACCACCACAGTTATTCAAATATTAATCCAATTTCTTGATATATTTTTTAAAAAATGGAGTATGAGTTGAAATACAGTACATTATTTTGCCAAGAGGAATTAGTTATGAATTTATAACTGTAATCACATATATGATTGCCTGAGGAATTAAGAAGATTACGATGAGTGAGTTCGAATCGAAACCAAATGAATTATTTTCCAAAAACATCAGCAGGTTATTGTTCTCCAACAACAAAGCCAAATAACAAGGATAACTATTTTCATGTATCACCAAATTATCTTGCTTTTTGTTTATTAATTGACTTAGTAAGTCTCCTTACATTTTTTTCGTTCAAATTCATTTCTTCATATCGAACCCTTTGAGAATCATCTCTGTACTTTTTGGAGGGTTCGACCTCCTGGGAGTGGGCACTAATGAATTTGGTTCTAAATCAGGCTTGTTGTATACCGCCGGCTTGCTCCACCGGACATTAAAGAACTAGTCCCAATGATAAAGTTCACCACATAGTTGTATGATAAAAGTTTTAAAACAATTAAGGCTACCGACTGTGATTGAAAAGGTTATAGAGTTTGAGAAAGTTTCTCATATTTGAATTAAAATCTATCAAAGATATCATTATACATCTTAGAAATGAATAATATCCATTTTTACAATTTATATATTTGTTTGGTGAGCGACTCAAGTGAAACAGCATTATCTAATGTAACCATCAAAATTGCTAGAAAAAAAATTTGAAAAAGTCAAGTTATTCTATCCTTTGAGTCGAGTACATTGTCTATCTTTCAAAATGGAACTGGTCAGGAAATGGAATGGAACTAAATCAAAAGAACGAGAAAAATGAGAGAATGAAAATTACCCATGAAATAGAATTGTAACAACATGGAATAGCCACCTATAGAAGAAATTAAGACGATCCTTTAAGGGAGCACCTATTGAAGACTATTGGACTCTTAATTTGTTACGCCCCGAATTAAGAGGGAAAATTCACCGATTTTCTGCTTCCGATAAGGTGAGGTTGAAGCAATAGCCTTTCAAATAGAATATCTGGAAAATGCGAAGAAATGGCCATCTATCTTCTCGCCAACGTACATCAACATTGCTGAAGAGAATACTGTTGCTTGTGTAAATTCACAAAGCTTGTGAAATAATCGCATTATTCCAAAGTAAATCTAATCTGGACTCACACGCAATATCAAAATCCTTGTAAGAAGAAGAGTCTAGAGTTTTGAAACCTTTCATCCCAAAAAAAAAAAATTAAAAAATTATTTGCTTCTGTCTAACAATATGCGTTAACTCAGCAATGATATCATTAGAGATTTTCAAGCTATTTGACAAACTTGCTTTGAAACTGACATGTGAGAGATGGTTCCATAGGAAAATATCTCCATCTAGAAGGGCCTAATTTTCGAAACAGAATACAAAATATTACATAAAATTTCTTAAATAATGTCAATTTAGGAGTCTCTGAGAAAAGAAAAAATTCCTATGAATACATATTTCTTTCTCAAAATAAATGTTGTGAGAATTCAATCATTCATGTACATTCTGAATCGCTTATTTTTCAGCGACCGTAACTCATCATTTATAATTGATAGTCTAGACTGAAGACAAGATCCTTTCACTGTATCAACACTATCCAGCAATACCCAACAACATTCCATGATACTATGACCCCAAACAATTTATTTATTAGCGTATAATGATATTTACTGGGGTTTCTCCAATCTCGTGAGTTTATACCGTTGCAATGTTTTTATTTTGCTCTTTTAGCTTAGATTGCTTTGATAGAAATAAAAAATACATTCCTTTAATTATTTTTTGAGAACTCAGTAATATATTCTAAAGTTCAGAAAATGGCCAATAAGAACGCGAACGCAAAACTGATCAATAAAAAGCTTCACGCTATTTGTGAAGACCACACCACATTGTCCGTCCCCTTGGGGCTGACTAAGAAAGAAGAACCTTCTGTTCCCACTCTTGAGAGTATGACAATTATATTCGAGTATGCTCCAGAAAAAACCTTCAGTCTGAAGTTTACTCCTGAAGAATTGAAAAAGATGACCAGTGGAGAGCTCTTTACTGACGGTTTGACTCGCTTGCTGACTCTCTTGGATCAAAACCCCGGCCTCAGTGAGGTTATTCATATTGAGTCGATTGTCAGCATCCAAACCAAAAAGAGAGACTTGATGAAAGATTACTACTTGACAATAGACGATAAGAAAATTGATTTTCTTGAGGACAACACTGTTTTGACCTTCTACCATAAGACCTTTGTCAGCTTAACAGAAGAATCACCGATTGAATCTCGTGTCAGTCTCAAAGACTTTGAGATTCTCGCTAAACTTGGTGCAGGCGGTTTTGCAACTGTCTACCTCGGTAATAATACCTTCTACTTCCTCCCATTTCTGATTGTGGACATATTATCTAGTGAGATGGAAGAAAAACGGGAAATTCTATGCTTTAAAACAGATGGAAAAGGGTTCTCTGTCCGTAGAAGACAGGAAGGCGCTTCTTAGAGAGAGAAACGCGATGTTCGAACTTAAATATCCATTCCTGGTGAAACTCCACACTGCTTTCCAAACAGTAATGACGATCATTTTGTTTGATTATAATTTACACACCCCTTTAGGATAAATCCTGCTACCTCGTTCTCGATTTCCTGCCCGGTGGAGATCTTTTGCATGCGCTATCTAAGTTTAAAAGATTCTCAGAGAATACCTGCAAGCACATTGTTGCTGAAATTCTCATCGGTTTGAGACAGGTTCACGAGAAGAATTACATCTACAGAGATTTGAAAATTGAAAATGTGCTTCTTGACATCGATGGACACGCTCATATCTGTGACTTTGGGCTCACAAAGAAAGTTGAAAAGATCCAAGACCTGAACTATTCCCTCTGTGGAACTCCAGAGTAATCCATACCCCTAAATCAGTTTTCTGACTCGAACTAATCAGGTTCTTGGCACCAGAAGTGTACCTCGAGACGGGTTACAATTATCTTGTGGATATCTATGCGGTGGCACCTCTTCTCTATGAGCTCGTGACAGGGACTCTTCCTTTCGAGACAGAAAATTTGTCCGCCCTTAAAATGAAAATCATCAAAGCTAAACCAGTTATTCCGAGCTACTTGACGCCAGAACTGCAGAACCTGCTGGAGAGATTATTTGAGAAAGACCCTGCGAAACGTATTGGGGCCAAAGGAGGAGTTAAAGAAGTGATGATGCACCCTTGGTTTAAAGGCATCGATTGGGGTGCCATTGAAAACAAAAAAGTGAAAATGCCGTTCGTTCTAAACCTTGATAAGAGAAAGTTCAAAACCGTTCCTGTCGATTTTAACATCGAAGAGAATAAGAATGTGAAGGTATTGGACCTTCTATCCGTCGACGAAGAGAAAAAAGGTGAAAAAACCCGTGTGGCATGCTTTTCCTACTATTCCCCACTTCAAAAAGCCAAATTAAATCAGAGAAAGGAGAATAATGAGATAAGACAGGCAAGAAGAAACCTCCAACGACGTGGTGAGGAAGATGGAAAGAAGAAAGCCACCAAACAACCCGATAGTACTGGTTGGATCGGCGAATTTGATCAAGTGGATCTCGATGAAGCTCAAGAAGGAACCCTTCTCTCGAAGCAAAAAATGTCTCCTTATATTCTCAACGCGAAATTGAAACTCATGAACCAGGTCAAGTTGGAAAATACAGCTTTAGGGTTCGGATTTGGTATGAGTTTCGGGAACCCTGGGGAAAGTACATATCCTAAGGATAAATTGTTTTGAGATGAGAGATAATTTTCCCATACAATTCAATGGTAAAAACACAGAAAATTTTAAAATCTAGAAGTAGAGGTGTAGAGTGAAGATTGATGTTATATCAGAACGTTCCTTCATTATTCACTGCCAAGGTTTCTCAAGTAAATTATGAACTTGCTAGCAAGATATCGCAAATCCCAAGATTTTAGACAAAACTTCGGGAGAGAACAGTCAGTTAAGACAAGAGAGTGACTAGAACTTCATTCTGCTTGAAAATTTAAGAAAAGTTTAAGATTAAGAAATATTAAATGCACATCACTCTCTTGGATCTCTCTCCTTGAAATAAGATTTACAAAACTCCGTTACCTAGACATTTTCTATGACTTTTATATAACTGATGATACGAATTCGAAGGCTGAAGCTTAAGATTGTCAGCCGGCTCTTCTTCATAAGGATTGGAAAAGCAATTTTCTAAGAAAATTATTGATTGCATCCGAATATTACCTTGATGTGTCAATGAAAATTCTAGCGTATAGAGTGCATTTAAAAGAATAACGCAATCATTGAAAGATTTCATAAATCTCTCATCCTTATCTTTTCAAATTATATCTATGTGAAGGAATAGATTATCATGATAATTCTTTCAACTGGTGTTTGTAAACTCATCATGAAGTGAATATTGGTCAAATCTACTCGCTTCAATAAAACCAAAACAGAACATTAACTAATTCAGTCCCGTGATGATAAGATCATTGAGACACTAATAAAATAATTCATGATATATATTTCCATTTATCAAAGGGTTATCAAGACCAGAAGATGATGGTTTTTATTTGGGAATCTGATATGAGTTGGCAATTTATGAGATCGCTTCAAATCTGAATGAATGAAAATAATCACGTAGATTTTATTGCAGCAAAAGCCCTGAGTGAATTTATAACTCGATAAATGTTCGAAAATATCTAAAAAGAGAAACCCCAATATAATTCCCAAATTCCACATCTTGAAGGCCCTCTTACTTTTCGAATTGTGAAAGAAAACGAGGAATGAAAGTTTAAGATGAGGAAAAACAACAATATCTGTCAAAGCGCCACCCTAATTATTCTAACACCTGAGTTTTGAAAGGGAAAATTTGAATTGATATACTGCTACCTCACAATTATGGACAGAATTCTGTTGCTTGAGTGTTGGGATATATTTTCCGGTATTACGGACCAGATTTATTATGTAGATTCACTCAAACTGAGAGAACTCAAATTATCAACTTAAATTCAAATTTGCTGAGCAGTTATCTCTCCTCAAAATATTGACTGTACTTTCAGGTCTGAGGAAATTTGTCATCAAGTAAGCTATATTTTCTACCTCTATGTATTGTTCTGAGCCTTGAGTGCATAAATCTACTAAACGTAAACTTTTTGTTTGTTAATTACTTCCAGTAGTTTGCGCTCAAAATAGATGTGCTATTTTTGTTTAGATTGTTCATTTACTGTTGGCTTTGTTTTGTAAATACTTCTAAGATTCTGAATCATTCTCGAATGAAAATTTGAGGCTGGTGATATTTTTAACTTATACAGAAATCAATACCCAGCTTCGTAAAATTGGACTCATGCTTAAAAGATTAGTTTAGGATTTCTCAGAATTTGTTGGTTTAGATTAGCTGATCTTTTTAGGCTTTTGCCATTGAAGCCTTGCTATCGAGCGCCAACTTTCCATCCTATAAGTTTCTAGAGAGAAATGCTACCCATGCTCCGTTTCTTAAACACTTTTTTGCGCAATTAGCTACTATTTTATCAAATTGTGTAAAATCGATTTCTTCAATAAGATCCGAAGGCCTTATTTCTTAACCATTTGAGCTGCTATGCTCTCCACGAGGCTTCTAAACTAGAAACTCTGGTATTTTAATTAGATTTTCATTTTTCTTTGTGACATTCAACTTTTTGCAGTACTTTACTGATAAGAGTTTTCTACCTTTTTTTTTAAAAAATGCACAGCACAAAGAAATCCTTCAGTACAAGCAGTAAAATTAATTAATGACGATTGAATTAAAAATTTAAAGTGCTGCTAATTTTTTTGAATCGACTTTAAATAGCGGAAGGTTTTTTTCGATATAAACAAAATCTAAAAGATTCAATTAAAAATGACCACTCTGATTCATAACACTACTGTTGCTGGTTTAAACCACGTTCAACCAAGCCGTAGCAATGTCAGCAAACTGAGTTTGCAACAAGATTCAAGAAATGCTCTAATCGAATATGAAACCAACCGTTCATTCACAATCTGCTTCAGTTCCAAACCAACCAGCTTTGGAACAACAACAGATCTATTACAAAAAGTCATCGAAAAACTCAGCTCTTTGAATCAAACCCGTGGATTGGCAATTAATGTCGAAGCGATTGTTGCTGTCCAAACCAAGAACAAAGACATAAAAACTGATTATTTGCTCTCTTTGAAGGATAAACCTCTCAACTTCTTGGAAGATGGCACCACTCTTGTTCCATATTTCGCAAAGCAAACTGCTTCTTCCACCCACTCTGAAGGCTGTCTTGAAGATTATGAGTTCCTTGCCAACATTGGACAAGGTGGTTTTGCGACAGTTTACCTTGCTCGAAAGAAACAAACTGGAAAATTCTTTGCTATTAAACAAATCCAGAAGAAAAATTTATCTCCTAGAGACCAAAAGAATTTACTCCAAGAAAGAAATACAATGATCGACGTCAACAGTCCATTTGTGGCAAAACTTCATGCCGCTTTCCAAACGAAAGAGTACTGCTACCTTGTAATGGACTACATGGCTGGGGGTGATTTACTCTCCTCTATTGAAAACAGAGCGACCATTACTGAAGAAACTGCAAAATTCTTTGTTGCGGAAATAGCTCTTGGATTGGAAGCCTTACATTCAAAGAACATTCTGTACCGCGACCTCAAGCCTGAGAACGTATTAACTGATCTCGATGGCCACATTGTCCTCAGTGATTTTGGCCTCTCTAAGAAACAAGTAGAAGATGAGCTTAATTACTCCCTTTGTGGTACTCCACATTTCCTTGCCCCGGAGGTCTACAAGAAAGTTGGATATACCCACCTGGCTGACTACTTCTCATTGGGTGTGGTAGCCTACGAACTCGTCACAGGAAACTTGCCATGGATGGCTGATAACATTCAAACCCTCGCTAAGATGATTGTCAGAGATCCTTTTGCTTGCGGTTCTGAATATAGTGACGAATTCCATGATTTTGTGGGAAGATTGCTTGCGAAGAAACCCTCAGATCGTCTTGGAGCCCAAAAAGGAGTTCGAGAGATCCTCTCTCATTCTTGGTTCAAAAGCTTCAACATTGAAGCTCTTGCAGCAAGAAAACTCAAAGCTCCAAAATTAAGAAAATCCATCCTTAAATTGACCAGTCTCCCAAAAGGATTTCACCCAGAAAAGTCAGTTTCCAAGAATATTTTGGACGAATTGAATGCGCCTTCAAAAATCGAAGAAAGAGGCTATCTTCCATGCTTCTCCTATGATTGTTCTTCTCCTACTTCCGACAAAAAGGACATCAAACAAAGCGGTATAAATGAGACAGACGAATCACGAATGTCAGGGGAATCATCGCCTAAAAAAGTTGCTGATTACTCTATTGAGATCAAACCCCAATTCATTAAAAAGATTCTCAGCTAAACTGGAGTCTGATTGGTTTTCTTCCTCTTCTTCCATAACTGCGCCTAAGTAGTTCCTTGGGACAGTTTTATTTTCTTCTTTTCTTCTAATTTTCTATTTCTTTGCGAATAGTATCGGAGATTCCTTCTTTTCTTTGTACATTTTATCTAAAAGTAACAGTAATTATGATTTGAATCATTTCATAAGGTGTAATGCAATTCATAATGCATAAAGAGTATGCAAGAAAACTTCTATTAAATTTGGGGAAAAAATTAATACTACTCTCGGGTAGGCTAATGAATCGTGGAATATCAGCTCCTCATCTGATTATCAGTTTCTGAAGAATATTTCAATACGAATTTATTGATTTTGGTGATGTTCTGAGATTCCATGTCAGGATCAGGCAAAAACAACGTAATACCCTGTTTAACGAAGTACAAAGAAATTAGCTTGATTGAGTAGTTTAATACTTTTTTTATTTTAAGTGAGTGCTGAATAAAACTAACATTTATGCTGCTTACTCAATAACTCTGAAGCCGAGAAAAAAATTTTCTCATGTTTTTGTTTTGTTTCACTAATCGTGATACTGCTCTAAATAGTTGTACGTTTTGGGACTCGAGCATTTCCAAATTATTTTGAAAAAATTTTGCTGGATTCTATAATCAATCGATAAGTGAGCTCTTATCACAGCTCATTGCGTTCAACAAACTTTTTCCAAGTAGTGTACACTAAGTCTGTTGTATTCTCGTTCTGAATTCAACAGCATGATCGGTATAACCTAACCATCTCACTATAATATGGCTTTACCTCAGCACACTTCCGATTGAGATATTCCTACTGGCATATAACACCTAGTTCGACCATAAACCCGGATGCTAGTTTTCTGTGATCGGCAATTCAAGCTTATGCAGAACATGTTTAATGTCAAAACGTTTTGAAAATTTCTATTTGAGAAATTTATTAGTGAAATACATTTAATTAAAGAACTAAAATCTTAGTAAAAATTAGTTCATTTTGAGATGTACAAAAAATTATCAATTAAATGAACATACACAATAAATTTGTTAAATATTAAAATTTGATTCAACTTTGGATTGCTTATCACGCAGTTCTGATGATACCGAAAGAAAACGAGACACTCACAATTACTACAGACAAATCCAATCCGCAACGATCGTCTAATTTTTCTTCGAAAATTCAACAATCGTTCGGCTTCCTAGGGAGGATAGCTAAGCGATTTCGAATGTAAATCCTCTGCTATTCTGTTTTCTATAGCAGTGTTATCTAGAAGCGGCTCTTACGATGAAAAGGATGTGATGAAAACGATTCCAGAATCTAATAAGAAGTTAGATGTGAGCGATTTGAATACTTAGTCGCGTACTAATGGCGATTTCATAGAAATATCTTGTCCTTGACCTCGATGGTGCCCTAATTTATTCCATTAAGGAAAAATCCCACTCTGCTATGATTGAAGTTAAAGTATTTGTGAAAACAATCATGACTTGAACCAATCTCTTTTCGATCTTCCATAAATTAGGTGCCATGTGAAGATAAAGTTGAATCATTTTATCTCATGAAAAGGCCTGGTCTGCTTGATTTTCTCCTACAAATGAGGAAAATATACAATATCATCATCTATACCTGCAATTCCAAAGAAGTACTCCAATTAACTGAATTTCATTCATAACGCACCCTGAAAATAGTATGCTAAAACAGTAATTGAAGCTATTGGGGCTCAAAGTTACATCTCAGATATCTTGGGCAGAGAAAATTGTATTCGAGTTTATGACAGGTTGTATTTGAAAGATCTCAAAAAAATTGGAGTTCCGCCGAAAGATGTTGTCTTTCTCGACGTAAATTTTCTGCAGAGTTATATTAAAATACATTTTTCTTTATTGCTCTCCAGGATAGCATCATGCAGATAAAAAATCAAATTTTCAACGGATTGCTCATCTCTCGTTACCAAGGCGACTCCAATGATGAAGAATTAAGTCAGCTCACACCTTTTCTACAAAAACTTGCTCAATTGAATGATGTACGACCTGTGGAAGAGATGTACAAGGCTTTTTGTGAAGGCAAAGATATCATTGCGCTGGAACGATTAGGGATAAGCAGCAATTATGTTCCGAAATTTTCGAGGAAAATGAAACATGGTTTGGAAATGGGAGTGCTGCAAAGAGACTGCAAAGAAGAAGGCTTGATTACTGAGGGCGAAGCGTTATCGAGGATTCCCGTCATGACTTGTACACCTTCAGTGTATTCTCGCAAATCATCTACTTGCAATACCTTTATCGAAACCTCTCCCATTCAACATTATGCATTAAAAGGGAAATACAATAGAGCGATTAGACAAAGAAGCATGGACATCCCTTTCAAATCTCAAAGTAATCAACGCCATAATTTGAGGTCCACTTTTGCGAATCCAGATTTTTCTGTGGAGTCTCTCGATTTTAATGAATATCAGAATGAGGGAGTCCAAGCACTACCAATATCATCTTCACTTATTAAGAAAACAATCAACAGTTGATTTCACTCGGAGACAAGCTCCTACCTTCTATCAAAATCACTTTTACACAAATTTAGCACGTATATTACCACAATTTTTGTTTTTTATTGTTGTAGTAATTCTGAAATGTATGAATAAATAATTTTCTGTGTAGAGCAGACATTTTAATAGTGGTTTTTCAATGTGTTTTCCACTCATTTTCGAATTCTGGTTTTGACTTAAAATTGAGAAATGAGCAATGTATAGATCTCGATCGAAGTGCCTCTCGAAAAATAAGTAGCATACTCATTCGAGAGTCAATTTAGTAACCAAGCAAGACATTTCCAGAGCGAAATATAGTAAAATTCTCAGCTGCTCATATTTTCAACTATTTATATAAATTGTGTTAGAATTTTTTTTCAAGGGTGCATTTCTCAATTAATTTTTTCAGAGTTTATACTTATGGCAAACTCACCAAAAAAATTGTACCAAACAGGAATTTCTCCGAGGATGCCTTGAACAGATGCGCTAGATATAGGTTATGCTTCCATACCTTGAGGAAATTTTTTCCCTCTCAAATTATACTACCAGATTTCTGATATTTGTCTACAAATTGAAAAATAGTCTAAAACCGATGCAATATAAATTTTCGGATCTACTTCAGAAATTATAAATAATTTGATTAGCAGGTTTCGTTTTTGTTGAATTCTAATCCAGAGTAATGACTACTCCTACTCCAAGAATTATCAAGGTAAGTTTAAACACTAAATTTAAACCCTCTAACATCCTAATGTCCCTTAGGAAACTAAAACACTAGCAACCGATAAAGGTAAATGAATGAAACCATGTTCCAGAATTCAACATTTTGAATCTAGTTGCTGGAATTGATGCTGTAGTTAACCCAGACAACTACCGACACTTCTTTGTAATGAATTCTCTCTTGCAACCGAGACTTATGTTCCTGTATCTAGGTCAAAATTGAAGGGCCTCCTGGCACACCTTATGAAGGTAGACATTTTCTTTTTGTCTTGAATAGCTCAATGTCATCCTCTCAGGTGGAACTTTTAACGCTGAACTCTTCTTGCCGGAAGATTATCCAATGTCACCTCCAAAGGTCGTGTTTAACACCAAGATCTATCATCCAAATATCGACAATCTCGGAAGAATCTGCTTGGATATCTTGAAGAAAAATTGGAGTCCTGCTCTTCAGATTAGATCTGTGTTATTGAGTATCCAAGCCCTCCTAAGCTCTCCAAATCCAGATGATCCACTCAATAATGAAGCCGCGAAACATTGGGAAACCGATGAAAAGGGAGCTTTGGCCAAAGGTATGAATAAAAATGGTCTTATTGTCTCTAACTTTCACTTATAGCAAAGGAATATACTCTCAAATATGCTAAAGCTGGTTAAGTAATATAATTGTCGGATTATTCAGAAGAAAGAAGCGGATAACAACGAACAGAAATATTGTAAATGCTTTCAAAGAGTCATATATTACTACAAGATTGATGTGGTGTTCTGTACATTGTTTACTTCATATTTGTCTGTGTGTTTGTTTGTCATCCGGCTAGTTTAAGCAGTCATGCTAGCTTCCTGCATTTGTTACCGTTGTCTCCAATAAAATAGAACTTCTCAAATCCAGACACTTCAGCCACTTTATTGAATCAATCAAGGAAAATGTTTTTGAGATGAGTTACAGCGAGCTAACTGGCTTTCAAAACAGGTTAACAATCAAACTTCCATCTCACAAGCAGAAAAAAAGAGCCCCAAAAAAAGGATATTTTCCGATCATGGTTTATTATTGGCGATTTTATATTATAGTTTGCTAATCAGTTCCTCTCAGTTGTGAAATATACAAAGAAATGAATCCAAAGGAGTCTCCAATCCTTTGATTGTATGAATAAGAACCGAGAAATCATCTGATAATTCATTTGGTATCAAATTAAAAAATTCAAATGAATCGGTATATACGAAATGGATTTTGGAATTTCCTATATTATCGAGGCATAGCATGGATGTTGTCTGGAATTTTACTTGATGCACTTTCTTTTTTATCGAATTTGATATTTTGAGGCATGAAATCTACCTCGACGCCAGCATAGTCATTATAGTTTATCGAGTCATCATATAAAGGTAATCCGCTTATATCGACAGCTGAAGGTTGGAAGAATTGCTGGTTGTAAAAGTCGGAAGCCATTTGATTAGCAAATGGTAACTGAGGTTGAGCGAGCTGTATAACTCGAAGCTGAGGACTTGAAGGAGGTCTTTGATTTGCATTACCGCTATTTAAATTTAGATTTTGGCTACGGATGGCGTTCCGTTTGCGATATTTTCGAATCATTATGGATCTTACTACCGCAATCACGATAACAGTTATAATGATTCCCACAGAAGAAATAATTAGCCCAAGAATCATCGCTTTATTTGAGGAGTCGTTCGCCGAATCGCCTGTTGAATTTGTCGTAGCCTATAAGGAAGGTATGTGCTGCAAAATAAGAGAGAGAGAAAATAATGTACATTTGAGGTTGAGCAAGCATCACCGTAGCATGGCCCACCTGAGCACTGAGGACAATTTGTATCCTAGAATTAAGTTAACAAATAAAAATTGTCTAAGATATCGTAAATTATTTTTACATCTATTGGCAATCCACAAGAGTAGTTTGGATCCCAGCCGCTATTACATTTACAGACTCCATCACTGTCACAAGACCCGTGGCCGTGACATCCATTATCACAATACTTTTGCACGAATAATGTGCAAAATTCTTTAGGATCAGGGCATCGCAAATAGCCTGTATACCCTAAAAAGCATAAGTTTCAAACAAATGCTTGAAAGAAAGGAAAAAATGAACCTTGAACAGTCTGTTGGGTCCCTCCTATTGAACATGAGATAATCTGGCCGCTTACATTCACAGCGAGAATCCATACACCCGATGATATTTGGTTGCACTGCAACGAAATGCAAATGAGAAAATTAGCTAGATAGCTTTAGATACTTGATATTTAAAACAAAATGAGTTCATCGATGATTCAGGAAGAAACGAACTCTTCACTAGTGTGCCTTCGAAACAGCGTGCATCAACACCAAAAGCCTCATCATATTTAGCTGATTCTGTCCCAGAATAATAGCAATCTCCATTCGAAAGTGAAATCGGATAAGGACAATTGTCAGAAAACTCATCAATAGACAATGCTCCATTTCCAAAATAATTCCACGTGATATAGGCGGGAGAGCCACTATAAGGTTGGATTGAGCAGCTTGCTTTGTATCTTCGATCTAACGTGCATGTTTTCTGGCTCAGACCATCACAGAATTCCACAAAATTAGTCTTCTTGGTTGTTTGATCAATGCAATAATCATCGATAAAGTTGCATCCTCGGTTGTTACCCCATATCAAAGATTCTGCTACTGTATAATCTGGTTTGTACCAACCAGTACCTTCCAAGAGCGCAAGTGTGAAATTAGATTTCTTCGCATTAGCCTTATAGCTCGCTGTCATAAACTGGCATGGATAATTTCAGAAAAAATTCAGGAAAATTAGCATTACTTCATCTCCCAACACTCTCCGTTCCCAATGAGAACCTTTACTTGAGCTTGTTCCTTGATTTTCAAGTTCAACTCCAGTAATGGTAGAACAACCAAAAAATTTTTGGGCCTGAGCAACAACTTCTGGTAAAACGATTAATGTGGTTGTGGCTCCTCTGACAGTAGCGGTTCTACATTTTATCAAAAAAGATGATTTAGCTCTTCTTAAGTGCTAGCAATCATTAACTTAGTAACGCTTGATGTGGGTAGGACTGCCATGGTGGAAGGATTGATATATGTAGAATATAGTGAGTCACTAAATCCCAGGACATGTGTTGTTTCGTGCAGTAAAACGTTGAGTTGATTGTAAAACTGATTGCTATCCAAATTCAAAAGCTCTGTATTAATATTAATCTGTCCAACAACAGGCCTGCAAAATTTGAATGTCTACTTTTCATTTAGAATAATGATTAGAATACCTTCCACTGTCTCCCTCAAAGAAGCAAGCCACTGCCCAAGCCAAAATATTGCTCGCGGTTTGCTGTGTTGTGACAAGAAGCAAGAGATCCGCATTCACTCCTTCAGTTAAGTAGTTGTTTGGGATGGTGGTCTGATAGCACGTGTTTTTCGGTAGGACTAATTTCCCCATGAGTGGCACAACTCGAAGGAGGCTTTGAAAATAATTTATTGTCGCGGGTAGCAACTTCTCTTTAATGAATGTAGCGGTTGTTGAAGACACATTCGCGGAAACTCCTGTATCATTTATTAGATTTCAGTAATCTCATCAAATTATTGTTACCTGAGTAATCTGCAACAATTCTGATGTTTTGATAGCTTTCATCGAGTAGCCTTCTAAACGATCTTAACTTTATGTAACAAACATTTTCATATTGAATTGTACTTCGGGCGAGGAACCTGAACGTGCTCAGGCTTAAAGTCTTCAAGCAGTTTATTATGAATGCAATCGTAAGAGTTGCAAAAAGACAGGAGGAGGAAACAGAGGAGGAACAAAAAGACTGGATTTCGGCGGCTCATATATATATTGATTATTTAAATTTTATTCATGATATTTGAGTTGGGTGAAATGCTATCAATTCGTTTCTTGTTATGAATGGAGGATGAACCAACTGCTAATTTAAGCTAAAAATAGAGTAAGTCACAGGTTCCTGTTGTTTTCAGAAAGAAAGAGCTGATTCTTGTTTGATGTTAAGAAAATAGTGAAGAATCTAGTGGTGCATCCCTGGAATCGAAAAGAGAACAATGACTGCTGGCAAAGCCTGCTGGATAAAAATTTCACTATTAGCAACAAATAATATACTAAATAAGTTGAGAAGCTTACAATTTTGGTATTCAAATTAACGACAAACAGGCAAGCTTATATATATAATTTTTTTTTTCAATTTCGAAAAACTGTAGTTTTCCAACTCAGCAGTCAAAAAGCTCTGAAAGATTATCATCGCTAGGTTCTTTCTGATTGTAATCCTTATCGTCCGCGAATCTAGCCCCTAGATCATCTATACCCTGCAGATCCATGTTATCTTCTGTTTTGATCTTTTTGTCAGTTTCAAAAAACATATTGGCTTCGAAATTTGGTTCAGGTTGCTCAGCTTCAAACAAGCTGGGTTTTTCCACCTCCATCTGCTGGTTTTTGGGGTCAAATTCATTCATATTCACTTCTGAAATCTCCTCTGACATCCCTTCACCACCCAAAGTCTTAAGCACAAGCCCTAATTTATCATGTTATTAAGATTTAGATATATGGTTTTCAAATAGGAAGATGATATGAATACCCATGTTTCTTTTTGCCTTTTTCAGTCGTTTATGCAATTGATCATTTTCATGTTTCAATGCCTCAAGCTGCTGATTCAAGTCTTCTTCCGCAAGATCGAAGATACCTGCATTATCAAGCATCACTCCGATTGTATTTGTACTTTCCGCTATTTTTGAACCTATCATTCGTTTTTGCTCCAATCCTCCCATACTTCTATCGTCACGTCCAAGATGGATGATAGCTTCTTTAAAATTTGCTAACATTGTAACGAGCTCTTGTTCGATTAAATCAAGATCAGCCATCTTTTTGAAAAAAAAAATGATTTCTTTTTCTCCCAAATATACTTTAAATTTTCCAAATGATTATTATGCGAATATCACCTTTTTATAGATGAAAAAAATTCAATTCTAAGATCTAGATATCTTTGTTTTCACTTAATCTTCGTGAATAAATTACAGCAAAACACGGTGGATGCCAACCTCTTTGGTTGGAGTCAAGTGGACCTGGGTTATCAGGACCAATATTTTTCTGTTATATTCAAATGATTTTGCGAAAACTCAAGAAATGTTTGATTTGACTGATTCAATGGTTACTCCTTTAGAAAAAAGAGCAACCTCTCACTAATTAACCAACAACAAATCGATCACACTACTTATCGTACAATTAACATTATGCTGCTAGAGGCAGAAATTTTTGAAGACGTTTTATCAGTATGATACTAAATTTGAGGCCGCTCAATCATATCTCAATTTATATGATGTTTTTGAAAAACCAAAGAAATACAACTATTATGCTACCATATTTGAAAATTCCCGTTGAGATTGCAGGCAGTTAAATTTATACTTCTATATCTCCGAGACGTCATTAGGAGGAAAAAAATAAAATTTAGGCATTTAGACGATGTTTGAACTGCCAGTTAGGACCTTGATCGAGCTCATCTACTCTTATGCCTCCGTTATAACCAGTGTAAGAACCTGTGTCGTAGCTCTTATTAAGTAAATGCTGATATCCATAGTTATCATGTGGGCCATATTCTTCTTCACTTGACTCCTCATTACTGATATATTCAAACTCATCATCTCCTTCGTGGTCTTCAGAGTCTATGTATGCTTCGCATTCGACTTCTATACCTTCTTCCTCCTTTTTCGCTTGCTTCTGTGCCATAAACTCTTTATATTCTTCTGGAGACATCTTATAATCCATATTCTTTGGTTTATTGAGCCACTTGCTGCGCAACATCTGCTGTGCCGAAGCTCGTTTGAGTGGATAAATGTCTAGCATAGGTTTTAAGAAGTTTGCAAAATCTTCAGCCTCATCTTCTCTCATTTGATACCTGGAAAAATAAATTGAAGTGCTATGGAGAAATAGAATGCTGTAATTACTTGTCGATCAAAACATCTTTCAGAGACCAGTAATGGAATCCTTGAATTCGTCTCAAATTTCCATTTCTATCGAAAAACTTTTTAAAGTTCTTCCCTGCCATAACATATTTTTTCGGGAACAAGTAGAGGAGTTCACAAATCTATTTTTTAAAGATGTTACAGGCCCAAAACCATTAAGTTTGATATTACTTGAGCAAAATGGTCATCATTCTTTTTAAAATTTGGGCCTTTACGAGGCTCGAAAAGGAAGTCTCCAGTAAACATTTCGAAAAGAGTGCAAGCACAGCTCCAAACATCAGCAGAAGGAGTATAATGAAGTCCCAGAATTACTTCAGGGGATCGATACTGACGGGTTTGGATTTTCGAAGTAAAGTGGTGATGGATCCAGCAGGCATTTCCTAAATCAACAATCTTCAATCGGAAATCCTCATCTAACTTTGGTCCTTTCATGTGCCTTTTAATTTACATGAGTTTCGAAAGGCAAGACGAATATTTACTTGTCCTGCTCCCCAACTTGGACAGGCTCTTCCACTTGAGTTTTTTCTTCAGTTTTTCCATTTGGTACTTCTTCCTCTTGCTCCTCTTTAGCATTTTCTCCGTTTTGCTGCTTCTGCACCTCCAGCAGAGCCTGCTTTTCCTTCATTTTCTTCTTCTTTCTATAAAGCTTCTTCCTGTAATATTTCCCTTTGTTTGGCATCTGAAATCCAGGAGCTAGCTCGATGTTCTCTTCCTTTTTTTCCTCGATAGTAATGCCATGTAGTTTTTGATACGCTTCGATACGCTTTTGATACTCTCTCGACTTTAAGAGCTGACCTTGTTCTGTAATTTCTTTCTGTTTACAAGATATTGCCGATATGTCAAGCAAAGCTGTCGCAGATAACATTAAATTACTGTTTGCTGTTTTGTCAAGCAGAGCAATATATTCTCTGGCTTCAAGTCTGTGTGAATGATGCCACATATCCTATGCAGATAGTCCAATCCGAGCAAGATTTGCTTCGCCATCCTTCGAGTTAAATGAAGAGGAATCTAATTAATAATTTAGTTTCTCCATTGTTATCCTCTTGAAGAGAAATACTCCTTTATAATTGTATCGCTTTATGATTTCCAGCAAATTCACTCCCATGATTTCAAAGACCATGCAAAAATGATTTCCGTTTGGACCATGATGTATAAAGCAATTCAATAATTGAACACAATGACAATCATCCTTCGTGAATCTGGTTCTTCCCTCCTATAAAAAATAAAAGATCCATCAGAACCTTAATCTCATAGGGGATGCTTCACCTCTTTATAATACTCTTTGAGTGATTTGAGCCATTCTGGTGAGTCAGCGTTTCTAGCGACTCTTTGAAGTATTTCGACCTTAAAAGGATCGTTATGGTCAAACGACTGAACTAATAAGTTTCTACCTCATCATACGCAGCTTCAAGATAATGAGGAGCACTTTTCTGAATTTTTATTGCAACATAAGAATCATATTTGAAATCTTTGCATAGCCACACTGTAGAAAAATGACCCCAACCCAATTTTTGAATAACAACGTATCTGTCAATGAGGACTTCGCTTTATCAGAGAAAATAATAGTTAATTTCCAGACGCAGACATCATTATTACCCAATATGCATCGCATGATACCCATCAGGTTTATAATCTTCTATTCCTTCATCTTCGCTATCATCCTCTTCGATAGCTTCTGCCACATTTGCCTCCGGCTGCTCTATAGCCGACATTTTCCTAGGGAGATGAGTTAAAATTATTTCATCGGTCTCGAACTACAATGGAATGGGCTCAATTTTCTGAGAAGTTTGTATGTTTTCTGCAAAGTCAGGCTTTTTCGATTCAAATGGTTCTTTTGCTTCTTCATTTGGCTTTAAAACTTTGCCCTCAGTTTCTTCTGCCATAAGAAGGAAAATGTTAAAAGTTCTTCTAAAAATCAATGAGATAATACTCTTCTGCTTCGTATTATCAACAAGAGCTTTAGGATTGGCTTCTGATGCACTTTGTGTAGGCTGAGAATTAGTAGTGGCAGTTGTATCCGCCGGTTGATCTTGCTTGGTTTCTTTTTTTTTGTTTT